>JAEIGA010001860.1_pt1 | contig 33553 bp, 46 predicted proteins | sample 9270691 | NCBI WGS metagenome assembly JAEIGA01 (sample SAMN17057246, study PRJNA624740) | gut metagenome | biome: biome; isolation source: fecal sample | host: Bos grunniens | place: China: Xizang | collected 2019 | reverse complement strand
TAACGCAACGAAGATTGAACACCTATAAAAACACATGAACAGGGGGAGTGTATACCAGTGGCAGTAATAAGAGTAGCCTGTTACATCAGGGTAAGCACAGAAGAACAGCGGCTTCACGGAATATCTTTAGATGCGCAGCGTGATAAGTTAAAACGCTATGCAGAAGAACACGGATTCTTGATTGTCGGATGGTATGAAGATGAAGGTATCAGTGGAAGAAAGGTTATCAAACGCCGCCCTGCCCTTCAGCGAATGCTAAACGATGCCCAAAAGGGATTATTCAACCGCATTATATTTATAAAGCTTGACCGTTATTTCCGATCCGTTGCTGAATATTACGAATGTCAAAAAATCTTGGAAGCAAACAAGGTGTTGTGGACAGCTACCGAAGAAAAATATGACCTTACAACAGCCAACGGAAGATATTGGGTAACGCAAAAATTAGCCATGGCTGAATATGAAGCGGATCAGACAGGTGAACGCATCAAGCTTGTAAATGAATATAAAATCAGAACAGGGCAAGCACTTATTGGCGCAAGATGTCAAGGCATCGGCTTCACTGTTGAAAAAGATAAAGAAGGAATCAAGCGTGTTGTCAAAGATCCTAAAACACAGGACATGGTTATGGATTATATAAACCACTTCCTAACACATCACAACAAACGGCAAGCGTTCCTTTATGTTAGGGATAAATACAATTCCAATGTGTCTTACAATTCATTAAGCAAGCAGCTGATAGACACCAAACTATATGGTTATTATGGCGGCAACCCAGATTACTGTGTGGGATATGTTGACGAATATACTTTTAATAAAATTCAGCTTATCCTTAAAAACAATGTAAAGCAAACGAGCAGCAGACGTGTATATTTGTTTTCAGGTTTGATCCCCTGCCCTATATGCGGACGAAAAATGGCAGGTAATTTCACCGATAAGCAGAACTACATGAAAGGCGGCAGAAGGTATCAATACAACCGTGAATATTACAGTTACCGCTGTATGAATCACAACCGTGATTGTAATTGCTCTTTCAAGTACAGACCAAATGAAACCAAAATAGAAGATGCCCTTTTATCAAGATTTGACGGTCTTATGGATGCATATATCAAAGATTCCAAAGTGGAAGATGCAAGAACACAAAGCACAACTGCAGCCGATATGGTAAAGGAACTAAAAGCTGAAAGAAGCCGCCTGAATCATTCTTACCGCAAAGGTGGAATGGAACAAGAAGAATATGACAAAGAAATTGATATGATAAACGAACGCATCAAAGGTGCTGAACTGGCACTTGCTCCTGTCCAAAAGCGTGACTTGGGACTGTATGAGGAATTACTTAAAGGTGATTGGAAAGAACTCTACAGCGCACTTACAAAAGAGAATAAACGCTCTTTCTGGCGTATGTACATCAAGTCCATCATCCTTGACGAAACAGGCAACTTTAAGGATGTTGTATTTTTTTAATATTGGTGGGTGTAACATATCAGTGCCGAACGGCACTGCTTGATTACGCCAACTACCAAAAGGTGGTGGAAACCCTTGAAAACACTGGGGAAATTAGAAAAGCTGCTTCTTGCGGAGGAAATAACTGAAGAAGAATACAAGAAAAAGAAAGACTTCTACATTGAAACACTGCTTGATATGTACTGTATGGATCTGATAACCAAAGAACAGCTTTATGAACGGCTAAATAAATAAAAAAAGAAGGCAGGGGAATAATCCCCTGCCTTTTAGTGTGTTTAAAGAAAGCTATGTTCCTTGAAGCATTCTTCATAGGTTGACTTGATACGATTTGTTGTGATAGCTGTCATGCCGTTTTTGAATTCTGGATGTTCGCTGCAATACAGTTCATAGTCCGTTACATCCTGCAATACCTGGTCAAAGTGTTCTTTGCTGTGCTTCACATCATGCAGAATTTCATCACCAAACCGAAGTATTCTGATCCTGCATTCTTTGGCTTTCAGTTCTTCTGTATCATCCTTTAAGCCTTGCAAATTCTTTTCTAATCTATCAACCTTCTGAATTACTTCTTCATTTATAGCCCTGCCTATTGCCCTTGCAACCCATGTCCAGGGATTCACCTTAATAGGCGCAATCTGAATCAAAGTTGTTCCGGCAAGCAGGACAATTATCCCTGCTGTTATTGTTTCAATCATCCATCCGTACCCCCTGGGATTTTTTGTTTATACTCCAATTACATAACGCAAGACAAAGCTTGCATTATCAAATGTAATTCCGTTTGCCGTGCCTATGGCGTTGTTGTCTGCGTGTCCTGTGATATGCGTATTGTTGATATATAGATATTTCGTGGCTATCATTGCAAATTTGTTGGCAGCCATAAAGAATGTATGTCCAAATCCATTCTTTTGAATCACAAAGGCTTTTGGAATGAAGAAATGGTGAAAGTTTGTGTCTTGGACTTCACCATTTGCATATCTGCTGAAGGTTAGCACTATGCCGTTGGGCTGGCTCAATATCGGTTCTGACAGTTCAGCTTTGTGTGTAGCCGTCATGTACATTCCACCTGACCACAGGATTCTTCCTGTGCCACTGCTGCCCTTGAATACGCAAATCCATTCTTGCCATTTGTTGCTGTAATATAGCCTGTCCCATATTTCCCTATAGCCAACAGAACACCTTGTCAGCACCTGTCTTGCTTGCCCTGCTTCGCCTTCATAAACCACTTCAACACTTCCTGATGCACTGCCGGAAAGGGGACTGTTCAGAAGTGTTGTAGACACCTGGCTTGAAAAGACGAAATACCCAGGTTCTTTTAATAAATCCAGGTCTGCACCTGTTTGAATTGCCACAGGACTTGTGATCAGGTGTCCAAGTGTTGACACCATAGGAAGGGCAAATTCAATGCCTTCTGCCATTTCCGATACCTTTCCAAAAGCAATGCCCCTGCCGGATTTATTAAAGTCAAGCAGCGTGAAAGCTGTTGGTATTTCAAAAGTGCTTCTGATTGTTGTGAAAAAGTCTGTGATTGACAACCGTACATCGAAGCTATTATCAACACCCATAATGCTTGATGCACTGATTATGTTTTTCTTCAAAGCATAAACTGAACCACTTGTCAAGGCTGTCCAAGATGTGGTTGTCTGAAGCTTATATTCCACCGTGTAGGAAGCTGTGTTCTTATCTCCAACAGGGGAAATGCTGAAGTCAACTGCTGCATTCAGATATGTGCCTTCGTAGTTTTCAGTGCCGTTTGCAAGGCATCTGAAGCCCTGGAAGCTTGTTATCTTTGGCGCAGTATATGCAACTACCGTGATGCTTCTTGTTGTGCTTGCAGTCCGTCCACGGCTGTCTGTAACAGTTATAGTGACTGTTGATGTTCCGCTTTTTGTAAGGAAGCCTGATGTGAAAGATGCCGCTGTGAAGTTTGCGCCCTGGATAGTTGTCTTGTAGGACTTTATTGTGGACGAATAAGCACCTGCAGCTGTGATTTTACAGGCTATCTTTGACTTGTTCTGGACGTAAGCACCAAACTGTGCGGCAATGCCGGAAACAGCTTCTGACAGTGTTACGGCACTTATTGTTGGTACTACGGTTGAAGGAACTGTGATGGTGAAATTCTTTGACACCGCTGTTCCTATTTTCGTACTTCCTGAATATGTGGTAACAGTGACCTTTGCTGTGCCTGATGTGGCATTTGGCAATGCATTCATCCAGGATGTTGGAATTGCGTATGACGTGGATGTTCCAACGCCTGTGGTTGTTTTTGAATAGCTTCCGATGCTGAACACAACCGTGTGTGTAAAGCTTGTAGAAGCCCTTGTAATGTTCACTGTGACAGCGTTTGTTCCATTAACACTGACCGATGATGTGACACTGCTGATTGTGGATGCCCTGGCAATGGTGTTGAATACGCCAGATCCAGAAGCAGTGACGTTGCCATAGTAAGTGCCAGACAGTGTGACATTTATGCCACAGGTTGCCGAAAAGCTACATGTCTTTGTGCCATCGGCTGCATGTGACACAGTGACTGTCTTTGTGTACAGTGTTTTTGTTTGATTGCCGGACAGTGATGCTGTGAAATTGAATGTGTATTTTGTGCCGTTAATGGTCAGGCTTCCTGACTTGGAAGCACTTGAATTGATTGTGTATGAACTGCCAGTGGAAACAAGCTGAACTTTTGCTGTGACTGTTGATGTGTTGTTTGCCACAGACTGTGAATCTACAGTCCAGGCTATCTGTATTCTGTAGCCTGTTCTAATGGCTTCTTGAATAGTGCCTGATGTTGCCATAACGCTTTTGACCCCTTCATGAAGAATAAGGTCAAAAACACCTATCATCCGTTAGCTTTTTATAATATTGATGGATGTGTTTCCGTTAGATCTTGGCGTTATCTCCAACTTTCCAACCCTTAACGAATGTGTGTATTCACCATCAGTTACATACAGTTTGCGATTGCTGAAATACGCTACTTCAGCACCGCTGTCATAGTATGATTCTTTTGTTGCGCTTTGGATTTTCTGAAACGGACTGTCTTCCGCACCTTGAATGATGTTGCCATCCTCAAAACGGATATATTTGTGGATGGTTTCAATCTCTGCATCCACATTATTTGCCACCGCTTCAATATCGGCATTGAACTGTGTGAACTGGATTTCCACACTTTTCTGTGTCTGTTCAATTTCTGTGCTTACGGAAGACACCAGGGCTTCTGTTTCATCCTTCAGATAGTAGTTTTCAGCAACTGTGGATCTGATGTTTTGGTCTGCAACAGTTATGGATGCCTGTAGGTTCTGTTCTACATTGTAGATAGCTTCTGCTGCCGTCTGTGATGATTTTTCAACTTCTTTGATAACTAATCCTTGACCATCTGAAAGTTGCTTCACGGCTTCGCTGAACCCTTGTACAGTCTTACCAAGAATCAGGATGTTTGAAGCAGGTTCAAGCAGTTTTATTGACAATTTGGTAACTATAAAACGGCTGTTGATTCCGTGTGGATCTGTTTCAACATTTACCTGTGTTCCCAGGTGGAATGATGTGACCGCTTTGTCCACGGTTGCCATGTCAGCCGCTGTCAGTTCAAGGCTTTCCCACTGGTTGACAGAATCGGCAAGATGTGCTTCGCCTTTCGTTTTCAGTTCCGAAGGATCTGTTACATCTTCAAAAATGACCGTTTTGACAATAATGCCAAATTGTGATATGGCATCTGCATCCTGGATGAAGTCCACACCATCATTGACAGATTCTATTGTCAGCCTTTGTTCTGTGTCCTGGTCATTTTCGTCCTTCAGCTTTGCACCCAAAGGAATGATGACAGTTGCAATGTCAGCACCTTTGCGGATGCGCTTCAGATCAAGCAGATTCTTTCCAAACTTGATGGTTTGTGGGGAAAGAAGGTTAAGTTCTGCAAGATAGTCCAGGTAAACAACGTCACCTTCAAGCCTGGTCATCAGATAACCGCCAAACTGTTCAAGCAGTTGTTTTTCAATAGTTTCCTTGGTGGTCAAATAATCCTTGGTGTCATAGGTGACACTGCCTTCAACGGTAACATTGCCAAGTTGAAAGTGTTTGCTTTCGTCAACCTGGGGATTGTGAAGGCTTAATACATAGCCCAGGAATTCAGCCACAGTTCCTGTGAAAGCAAAAGGACGAAGGATGCTATCAAGAAGGAAAGCCATGTCACCTTCACAAACAATGGACTTCTTGTTCAGCCATCCAATTTCATCATCAAGCACCCTACCACGGAACAGCAGGTAATCATCCTGGAAGACTGTGATTATAGACTTCAGTTTCTTTACCAAACTGTAATATGGATGATCTGAATACATGGCAAATTCAAAGCTGCCTGTTTTATTCAGTTCAACTTCAACAGATGGATTTATGATTTTAAGGTTTTCAAGGTTGCTATGGTATAGCAAATAGTTATCACAATATACTTTGTACATGGTTTCACCCCTTTACAGTGAACCTTCCTGCCAGGTGAATGTGACTGTGCCAGTTCCGCTTAATGTGACAGTGTTTGCGCCTTCGGTCAGTTCCAGTTCCGGCAACGTATATGAACCGCTTCCCAAATCCCAAATGTTTGTAGTTTGGTAAACTATCTGAATGCCGCTGGATGTTTCAATCTTGACTTCAGGCACAGCACGTTTTCTGCTATTTGTCAATGTGGCTATTTCTGTATTGGAAACAACCACTTGAACCACTGTCTTTTCAAGCTTGTATTTGAACGGTTCACAATCACAGTCTATTGTCAACTTTCCAATGTTTCTGTCAGCTTTCCATTCCGAAACACTGATCCTTCCGATGTAGCACCAATCAGGATCTTCAGTCAAGACAATCTGCATTTTCTTTCCGTGCAGTGCGTTTTGAACCTTTCTGAACTGTTCCATGAACTGTTCCGGCTGCACCTGTGATGAAAATTCAAAGGTCAAAGTCCTGTTGTTATACTTCACTTCACCGAAAAATTCAGTTAAATCAAGAACACCATCACCGCCTGGAATATCAACTGTTTCCACTTTGGGTGATGGTGTTCCTATTGTCTTTTGCGAAAGAATAAGCTGTAAATCGTTATAAGAATGATAGCTTCCGAATATTACTGCGTTCATGGTTTCTTTCAACCCCTTTAAAAGATTTAGGGCAGAAAGTCACCTATCATCCATGTTGTTTATGTCAGCAACTCCCATGTTGAACCATTCTTCTTGTGTGGCAGAAGCAAATTCCAAACTGAACCCCTTTTAACAAACGCTTGGTATTTTTTCACTTCTGAACCTACTTTGATGTATACCAACCCTGCACCGCCTGTCACGGTCAGTGTGTTGTCGGCAGCACTTACGCTTAAATCATAACAAGAATAAGTTGAAACAGAAGGGAACAGCCACAAGTAATATGTTGTGTTTGGCAACAGTGTTACATCCGCATCGATCTCTGCAACTTTGTAAGACGAATCGAATGTCAACGTCCCCATTGATTCGCTTCCGGCACTTGCATTTGCGTTTTTATGGCTGTCTGCATCCGTTCCGATATACCAACATATATCCTGCTTAATGCTGCCACCGTAAAAATAAAGGTTTGTCAATTCAACATATATATGTGATGCTCCATTGGCATCGGTTTCAAACATATATCGCATAACACGGTTCTTGCTGCTTTCATATCCAACAATTGAACTTGAAGCAGTACCACCGCCAACATATGATGACCAGTTTTCCCTTATAGTGTTACCCATAGATTAGATCACTTCCTTGAAGAAAAGTGTTCCGTCAGGCGCATCAGCAGGGAAGTCAACGCCACACTGTTTGTCGGAAATTACCGTATAACCTGCGGCAAAAAGGTTCTTCAAGCCTGTTGCACCATCAGCTGAACCAGTGCCACCTTTTGCAATAGGCACAGCACTTGACAAATCAGCACCTGCGTGTGAATGCGCCAGGGCTGTCAGAAGCTGGTCAACAGTAATGTTTTTTGAAAGCGCAAGACCTGCAACAGTTCTGCTTGTCGGAACTTTCGCATTCAATGTGGTCTGTAAATTTGCAATATCAGCTATTGCGTGTGTATGTGCCAGGATGTCAACAAGTCTGTTATCAATTACTGTAAACATCGGAACAAGTTCCTGGACATTAAGTCCATCAATAGGCACTCTGTAAAGCGGCATATCATTCTGCAAAGCGTTCCCACCGATGATGTCACCGCTTGTGTATTCAGGATCTGAAGCTGTGCCTGTGGTTGCTGTTCCCTTGATGACTACAAGGTTGCACTCCTCAATGCCTGTGCTTGAATTCTTTGTGTATCGTGCAACAATCAGGTCATTTCTGTTATAGCCCTGTGCGCCATTTTCAATGGCAAGTTCAATATAAGTGCCATTGTTCAGCCTGATGTGTCTGCCCTGCATAAGGATGTCACCATCAAGCACTTTGATCTGGTTGTTGGTTACAACAGAAGCAGAAAGTTTGTTGCCACGGTTCAGAACAAACTGACCTTCACCAAACACAGCTGCATTCAGTGAACCCTGGTCATCAGCCGTGATATGTGCTTCTCCTGCGTAACCTGTTACAAGATGTAAGTTACCCATATCAATTCACCTTCCTTGTTAATAGTAAAAGCACCGCCAATTAAGACGATGCTTTTTGTGTTATACGCAGAATCCAAAGCGTATGCCGTACTTATAAGATGTATCATAATAATACGTCGAAACAACATAGGATGGCATTACGCCACCACCAGCGGGAGCGCCCTTCATGCAATATGTTCCTGACGCACTTTCTACAGTATTGCGGTATGCACTACGCGTCCAATAAATGCTTTGCGTTCCGTCTGTATAATATGTCCACCCAAATCGACCGCTGCTGCCTACACTTTCATATAAATCGTATTTACTTCCTAATGTACTATAATTTGTATTGGTTGCCACTGTATATCCCAATTCATCCAACGACAAAGCCCATAATTTTTCGGCAGTTGTATTCAAAGCTGAATTTGTTCCAGTTTGATGACCAGAAGCGTTGTATTTTTTATTAACCGCCTTCAATACCGCTTGCAGTTCAGTGGGCAGCATCTTCCATATATCACCTTGTTCTTTCAAAGCGTTATGTACTGCGTTGTTTGCGTTTGTGTAAGTTATTGCCCAGTTCTTCGTATTTGAGGCTGCACCTAACATAGTTTTATACACAGGTATAGTTTTGCAAACTATTGAAATTCCTGCTTTCCCTGTTCCGTCTGATAAATCATCGTGATTAAATCCTGCCACTTGAACAACAATGCTTGCTGTTGTTCCGTCTGAATAAGTAATAGGAACTGATTTTTCATCACCAACAGCAAAATAACTCGCAGCTTCGCCAGCTTCGGAAATTTCCGCAATCTGTTCCCACGTTGCATTTGCAAATGTAAGGGCTGTTGCCCATTGTGCATAACAATCTGTATCAGCAGTAATGTTTGTATTGCTCGGTGTCCAGCCGTTAAACAGATAACCGTCTTTTTCTATTGTATAATCTGCCGTGCCGCCGTATGTACACTGCATTGTTTTCAGTAATGTATCACCGTCGAAGAAACGTACAGTGTAGTATCTTGTACTTGCTACAAATGCTGCATAAACTATTCTGTCTTCAGTTACGTTTTTAAGTGCATTTGCGTCAGCTTCACCGTTTGCGGATAATGCCCAACCGTTCTGCGCAAAAACTTCTGTGTTGGTACTCGATTTTATGTCAGCATCTATAAGACCACTTGCCCAAACATCCATACAATCGTTTCCAGGAAGCACAGCTCTTTTGTGAAGCTCTTTCGCACCATTATAGGACATGAATGTTACATATACCGCTTCAACATCGGATGTACCTTTTTCCACATTAACCGTTACACTTCCGTAACCGTCAACACCCTCGCCAGGTACATATATGCCGTTCTCGGTTACTGTCAAATCTTCAAGTACAACCTTGCCCTTGACATTTGAAAGCTCTTCCAAAAGCTGACTTGATGTAAATTTATCGGTCTTGCCTGTAAGCTCTCGCATTTTATCGCAGAGTGCTTCATATTCAGAACCTTTCATTATTACTTCATCTGTAAGTCCCATATTAAGCTCCCTCCTCCGAAACATTTGTAAGTGCTACCCACACAGGCTCACCGTCTACAACACGGAGAAACTTTCCGTTGTCTGCTGTCGTTGTGCTGGGGAGTGGTTTTGGAATGCGATATACACGGACTTTATAAACCTTGGATTCTGTATCTACCAAACCAAGGAACACCGCTCCACTTGCATCATTAGGAACACCAATGACAAACGGTTCGTTATTACCTGTCAGTCCAAATGCTGCACCGTTACCAATAGCCACTGTGTCAGGTAATGTTGCGCTTGCATCCTGTCCCACACAAGGATAAATCTCGCTTTCCCACAGTACATAATATGTTTCACCCACTACAAGAGCAGACGGTGCAGGAATTAACGCTGTAGCAAAGCAATTAAACTCCGAATCATACTCCGTTGCAGGAAGCTCTTGCAGAGGAATAACATCCACTTCATTTGATGCGCCACCACCGCTATTTTCAGCCGCCTGCCATTTACCTTCAACAACTTTCAGGAATTTTCCGTTATCGTCAGCAGTAGCAATAGGCAATACATCATTGATAAGGCTGTTTATATGTTCGTCCGAAGGAATAACAGACATTATTTCTCTGTACCACTGTTCCAGAATATCAGGATATATTTCAATGATGGCATCACCGTTGTAAATACCATTGGTGACATATACATTTGAATGCACTGCTGTGTTCCAAGCATAATCAATATTGCCATCAGTGCTACAAACAAAGCGCACAACAAAGGACAGATTGCCCACAAACTGTGTTGCATTTGCAGATATTAGCCAGGAACAGATGACAACGTCATCACCGTCAGGACTTATCTGAAGGTCATCAACTTCATATACGCCACAATTCTGCCGTTCTTTATCCCTGGAATCAACATTGATGTAATGAACCTGCACCACATTACAAGTGGACATATCATGACCATCAATCATCCTGGGAATTTCAAACGTGAACCTTTCCGAATTGTGGTCATACTGAACCACCATTGTTTTTGTTCCGCTTTCGCTTTTGACAGTTCTTGTTACACCGTCAATTTTGAAGTGTGCGTCAGTATCATACACAGAATGTATGTGACCCATAATCATCCCCCCATTTATATAAAATCATTGTTCAATACATTATTGCGGAATCTGTCACCAAACTAATTGTGACCTGCCCATTTTTTATGGTTACTATTTTCTTTTTGATTTCCGTAGAAATATAAAGCCCTGTGATGTTGTCATAAGCACCAACAACATCGCCAACATCATAAACATCGGAATCTGCATCAAAGTCAACAGACACTTCGTCCTGTTGCCACAGGGACTTTAGCTGTTCTGTTCCGCTTGCTATCAGTTCATCTTCAGATTCCACAGAAGAATAATCATAAACCGCTGCGTATTCATCTAAGCCAAACTGTGTTTGTGTTCGGCTGACATCGCCTTTTGCATCCGCATACAGATGAACTACCAATCTGTCAACTAATTCGCCTTTGCCCAGGCACACCAAGTGATTGACGGTTCTGGCTTTCTTTTTGATACGGAAGTCCATCAGATCTGAATCAAATTCTTCGTTCTGTGAATAGTCCTGCTTTTTAACAGCTGACAAAACAACATTGCTTCCGTCAAACTCGACCTTCAGCTTTGCTTTTGCACTGTTAAGCATCTTCGCAATACCGTCATAGCCTGTGATGTATCTGTTCATCTGATAGTTGCTGATAGTAATGCCGGAATCGGCTGTATCAGCTATGAACATATCTGTCAATGAAAGCCTGGACAGCAGGGAAGACAGGACATCATTGGCTTCACCTGACACCACAAGATAAGCCTGTCCATCATCAGGGCATAGAACTTTAGCGTTCAATATGCCCTGCCATGTCCTGCCGGAATATGTGACTTCATTGTTTGCCGTATCTATTTCAATACCGTCAATGATGCCGCCATATTCAGTGCCTTCAAAGTAAAGAAAATAGCCTTCTTCACAACAATGTGATGCAGCTGATATTTGGCACTCAAAATTGTTTTCATCAATTCCAAACGCCAAATCCATTTCATAATCACGAAGCACACCAATGTCTTCCTTGTTTGAATTCATATAAATCAAGTCCATCTTGGTTCACTTCTTTCTTCAAGCAGGATGATGTCAAAATTGAATGTGCCATCCCAGGACACTACACTGCTTCCAGAAGGGATTTTCTGAAAGATGTATGAATCCCTGTTCCTGTCATTAAACTTGTTGATGATGTCACCGTTGTTGCTTGTCAGATAGATTTTCTTTGAAGAAGAATCTATTGTCAGATATTCGTTTGCGCCAATCTCACAGTTTACCTGGTAAGTATGATCACCGATGTGAATTGCAGGATTAACACAAGCACCATGAATAATAATTTTGAAATTGCTGTCCACAAAGCCTGTGTTTACCAGTGTTGTTCCGAATGTGTTCAGCGCATAGTCATAAGGATGATCTATTGCGTAGTCAAGGAATTCACTATCTGTTATACCTGTGGTATTGAAGTATGTTGCAGTTTCCTTTATCCAGTAAGGCATATCGGTTGTTGCTGTCAGCGTTACCGAAAGATAACGCTTGGTCTTCTGATAGTCCTTCTTCTGTGATTTGGTGATGTAGCACTTCATGTAATAGTCACCAATGATGATCCGACCAGGCTGAAGGGCAAGCACATCCTTTTCAGCAACTTCCAAAAGCCTGTTCTTTGCTGCAACACCTTTTTCTTCGGTGTCACACATGATAACAACAGGAATCTTCTTCTTGCGGATTGCATAGTTAAGTGAACTGATTCGGTTGCCCTTCTTCTGGACATTCCATTCATAATCATGAAGGTCATTCAAGTTCACAAAGATGCCATCCTTGCCGAATTCAAACACTTCATTCAAGTGATTTTTATATTTCAACTGTTCAAGCATCTTAATTCACCGCCTTAACCATTCGTGCAAATTCTCGGTTGTTGATGTCAAATCTGATTTCCGCAACTGCTGTTGTCAGCTTTTCAGCCATAGAATCATCCATTGTTGTGATGGCATCAAGGATTTTACGCAGCAAATCTGCGCTTTCTGAGCCACCAAAAGCAGTGTCCATATCTTCTGCAACCCTTTTAATCCAACCACGGTTATTTTCAAGGGGAACGATAGCTTCTGCGCCAGCACCTTCAAGGAAGGCAACTTGACCCCTTTCAAGCACACCGCCATCTGCCGCAACACTACCACGCACATTGATTCTGCCACCGCCACCTGTGGATTCTACATTTACTTCCTTGTTGAAAAGGGAATTCCATACACCGCTGAACCATGCGGAAACTGTTTCCCATGCCGCTTTCAAACCTTCAAGCAAACCGTCAATGATAGCCCTGCCTGTTTCTGCCCAATCGGTTTCCTTAAATTTGTCTATCAACTGTCTAATCAGTTCGTCAGCACCCTTTACAAGTTCAACAGCCGCAGTTATTAAACCACCTACAATAGCTAATACAATTTCAAGTGCTGCACTAACGAGCATCATTATATTTTCTGGATCAAGAAGAAATTCTACAAGTTGCATGACGATTTGAATTGCCGCTTCCACTAATTGCGGAATGGCATCAATCAAACCATTCATGATAGTGATTATCATGGTCACACACATTTCCAGTATCGTTTCAAGATTGCCAGGTTCTGTAATAAAATCAACAAGGTTTTGAACAAGTTGAATTGCCGCTTCGACCAATCGTGGCAGATTACTAATCAAGCCAGTGACAATACTTTCGATTAGCGTAAGTGCCGCATCAAGAAGCATTTTCAAGGTTTCCTGCTTCGTTAAAGTGTTCACCAATTCTGTGATAATGGTGATTGCTGATTCGATGATAGATGGCAAAGATGCGGTGATGCCACTCACGATCTGTAAAAGCGCATCCATTCCGATTTGTAGAAATAGCCCTATATTTTCCGCCACAGTATCACAAAATGCCATAATAACGGAAAAAGCTGCTGAAATAATGACAGGCAACATGGAATCAAGAAGTTCAGGCAACGAATCAAAAACAGTACTTACCAACCCAACCGCTGCTTCAAGCAAAATCGGCAAAATAGATTCAACCAGTCCAGGCAGTTTTTCTGCAATTATGGGCGCAAGACCCTCAATCAGCTTTCCGACACCGATTAGTGCCTGTTCGATTCTTGGCATAAGATTATTTGCCACTGCAACCGTGCTATCCACGAAACCTTTGACAAGGGCTTCCATATTGGCATCATCATCCGCTATACCTACAACAAGGTTCTGCCATGCGCTTTTCATCATGGACAAAGAACCACTAATTGTGGACGCTGCTTCTCTTGCTGTAGTACCAGTAATGTTTAATTCTGTCTGAATTACATGAATAGCTTCATAAACATCAGCAAGATTGTTGATGTCATATTTAACGCCTGTGATTGCCGTAGCATCCTTCAGAAGACGTTCCATTTCAGTCTTCGTTCCACCGTAGCCCAATTTCAAGTTATCAAGAAGCTGGTATTGTCCTTTTGCAAAGCCTTGATATGCCGCTTGAATGGATTCCATGCTTGTTCCCATTTTGTTTGCGTTATCTGACATATCCTGGATTGCCATGTCAGCAACTTCTGCCGCCTTTGCCGTGTCACCTTCAAGACCTTGCAACAAACTTGCAGAAAAGCTTGTAACAGTTGACATGTACTCATTCGCAGTCATTCCTGCCGTTCTGTAAGCCCTCGCTGCGTATCTTTGTACCTGTTCACTGCTGTTTTTAAACAAAGTATCAACACCGCCAACAAGCTGTTCATACTCTGCATAGCCTTGAACAGATGCTTTTATCAGCCCACCGACAGCAACACTGGCAGCACCTATGCCAACAGCTACAACTTTGCCAATGCCAGCCACAACTTTTCCGACACTACTGAATGTCTTTCCCAGTGTTCCGGCTTTGTTGTTGACACCGTCAATTGCTTTGTTTGCATCATCAACGCCATCAACACCGATTTTGCCCAGAAGTCGAAAGATTTCTGCAGCCAAGTTCTTTCCCTTCCTTTCGTGCCTTGCGACAGTTCTGGAAAAAGAAAAAAGTCCACATTTCTGTGGACTTTACCTGGTGTTGCCACGCTTGGAATGAACCCATCTGTCAGATAGTTTTATGTCAATAGCAGGTGTCAGTTCACCCACCAGAACACCGCTATCAAGGCAGATCTTCATTGCTGTTAGTTCATCAAGCAGTTCAATAATTCTGTATAAAACTGAATACAGACGTGAATCATTTTGCACAGGCTGTGTGCCTTGCAATTCATTCAAGTCTTGGGCAACCTTGGAAAGCCATGCCTGATTTCGTTCCAAGGGGACAACGGCTTCAGCACCTGAACCTTCAAGCAAACCGATTTGACCCCTTTTCAGGACACCGCCTTTTTCCAGTCTTGGCAAGGATATTTTCGGCACAGTACCAACATCAATGCCAGGAAGCTTGTTTGCAAGCCTGATGGCACTGTTTATCAGCCCTATGCCTTTGTTAATTGATTTTTCAATAGTCGAAAGCACCTTGTTCAGCGCAGACTTCACGGCATTACCCATTGTAGATCCAAGCTTTGAACCGATGCTTCCAAATTTAGATTTTATTTTGTCCCACAATCCACCAAAGAATGAACCCCATCCAGAAAACACGCTTTTGACATTGTTCCAGGCAGATTGAAATTTGCTACGAAACCAACCGCTGACATTGCCGAATGTGCCAGTCACGGATGACCATATACCACGGAAGAAGGATTTTGCCCCATTCCAGATGGATTTCACGCCATTCCATGCTTGTTTAAATTTATCGGAAAACCACGATTTGACATTTGAAAAGGTCTTTGTTATACCTGACCAAACGTCCTTGAAAAATTTGGTTGTAGCTGACCAAGCTTTTTTGATACCGTTCCAAGCATCTGACATTGCTTTGGATATAGCTTTTCCGGCTGTAGATGCCATGGACTTGATTTTGTTCCAGGCGTTTATCCAGAACTCACGGAAACCATCAACATTATTCCAAAGGTAAATAAAAGCCACTACAAGCCCTGCAATTAACGCCACAATCAAGCCAATGGGATTGGCAAGCATAGCGGCATTCATACCCAAAATAGCCGTTCTGACCACTTTAATGGCGTTAGCTGCGGCTGACATAATCTTTCCCCAATTAAGGATAAGCAGGAATGTGCCTATAGCTGTTCCTGCACCAAGGATAACAGCAACCCATACATCAATGGTGTCTTCGTTGTTCTTAACCCATGTTGCCACATCTTTGACTTTCTGTATGAAGCTTTCAAGATAGGGAACAGCAGCTGCAACCATGTCAGCAACCTTCGTCTTGATTAAGGTCAATATAGGTTCACCAATCCTGCCAAGTTCAGCAAAGGCATCTGTCAGCTTTTCCTGTGCCTTCTGTGCATCCATGACATCTTTGTTAGTAGTCTTATACTGTTCTGATGCTTCACTATAGGTCTTGTTCAGTGTGTCCATAATAAGCTTCTGACGTTCCTGCTCATTAGAACAGGCATCAAGCTTTTTCTGGAAAGATTCTTCACTGATACCAGCCCAATTCAAAGCATCGGTCAAACCGCCTGTCAGTATACCTGTTTTGGCTGTTTCATTGGCGGCTTCAGTAAGTCCTTCAATAGGCAAGGATTCACCAAATGTGGCATATACACCTGTACAGATATTTGTCCAGGTCTGAAGATCCTTTTCATTATCTGTCAGCTTCGCAAGGTGCTGTGCGGCTTCAACAGCCTGTCCACTATCACCAAGGACTGCGTTCAATTCAGAATAAGTCTGTTTGGCTACTTTTGAAGAATGACCATTTGTGACAAAAGCTGTATCAAGCTTTCCCATTTCGGCTCTGTATTCCCTTGAACCTTCAATGGCGGCTATCCATGCACCGCCAATAGCAACAGCAGCAGTGCCAATGCCCTTGGCTATAGTTCCGGCAACTGCTCCGATTTTACCAAAGGCATCTTTGACTTCACTGCTTGTTTCGTTTGCTTGCCTTGAAGTATCATCCAAAGCCCTGTTTGCATCGTCCGTATCAATGGCAATGCTACCAAGTATTTTGAATATCTCCACGGCTGTTTTCACCCCTTCACATAAATGTGAAACGGTCTATCATCCATCAGGTGCTGGGGAATAAATCATCAAGTATTAAATTGATGCTGTTTTCATTTAGGTCTTCATCACGGTTAGATTTGTTATTGTTATTTGCGGATTTGAAAATTTGCTTTTTCCACTCTATGAAGGACTTGTCTGACATACTGTGAATGTACATAGTCCAAAGCTTATGTTCTTCTTCCTTTTCTGCTTCGTCCTGCATCCGCTGTCTTTCGGCATCAAGGAAGCTTGTTACCCATTCACCAAACCGCCCACGGCAAATATACATCTTAATTAAGTCCATAGGACATGCGTATCTGTGATACAACATGTCCATGAACTTGAATTCACCTATGACAGCAATTTGGAAAGCTCCGTGAAAAAATCAGAATCTTTTTCATTCTCAAAGACTTCTTTCAGCAGCTTCGGTGTAGTACCAAAGGGCATCTTGCGGATTTCATCAGCAGGGATGCCGGACAGATCTGAAAGAAGGGAATACACTTCATTTTTGCAAGCCTTGATATTCTTCATAATGAATTTAACAATATCAAAAGCTACCATACCGCCACGCTTAACCACATTACCGCCTGTAACAGCCTGGGCAAAAGCTGCCTTTGCTTCTTCAGGTAATGCAATACCGATAATTTCAACAACTGTAAACAGGTCTTCATCGTTAAGCCTTCTTAACGTGTAAGGCTTTTCTGCTGTGGTTTCTTTGATTTCCTCGATTGTCATAGGTAATAGTCCTTTCGTAAGTTGTCAGCTATTAAGCTGCTGTAAGTTCTTCAGGTGTAACTGCTTCCCATGTGTCCTTCTTACGGATGAAGATTGCATAGGGAAGATGTGTTGTGCCGTACTCAATATCAGACTGACATGCAAATGTGCCTTTGAATACGGAATTGGTCTTGTTCTTGGAATCTGTTGTAAAGCCAGATGTGCAAAGTGCCTGTTTGAACAGGATAATCAAAGGTCTGCCATCAATGTACTTTCCATAATAGCCAAAGCCTTCATAGAAATGACCTGCACGGATTCCAGAAGATGTAACAACATCATAGTTGCCATCTGTAGATGCACCGATCTTGCCGATGACCATTCTTGCCATCAGATCAGGTGTCAGTTCAGCAAAAGATGTTTCAATCTGTGCTGTTTCGCCAACCTTGTTCTGAAGTTCTCTGATAGCAACCGTTGCACCGTCAAGTTCAGGTGCAAAGAACTCAGGTGTGATGGTCAGTGTGCCACCTTCCTGTGTTGCACCGATAATGGCGGCTTTGATTGCTTCGGCTGTAGGTGCGACTGTTTCGCTGTACTCTACACCCTGAAAATAAACACCTGCACCAAAAGGAATGTTAGCAGGTGTGCTTGTTGTGATACCGCTATTAGGCATTTAATTCACCTTCCACTCTTTAATATTCAAATTGATTTGGATTTTCTTTAACTCTGCATCCCCTGTGGGGACAATCATGCTTCCTGAATAACTAATAGCAATGCCAGTTCCCCTGGCAGTGATATATGTCTTGCCGGAAGACATGTTGAAATATCTTTCAATGCGTTCTTTTGCTTCTTCAAGTGTCAGCCATGAATCCCTGGAAAAGCCAGACAGCAAAAATGTTGCTTCGTGAAGTCCGTCTTCTGTCATAGGCTCTGATTCTGTGTATTCACCTACAAAATAGGGATATACAACATTGCCTTCTTCATCAACTGCGTATTCCGCAAAGGCGTATTCAATACCCAAGGCGTTCATAGCATTTTGCACGACCATCAACACTTCTATCATTATTTCAACCCCTTAAATATTTCCTTCGCCCTTCGGTTAATTACGCCTTTTTTTGTTACGAAGGCATTGTGCAAAGCCCTTGTAGGCGTTTTACCGTATGTGTGATGCCACTTTCCTTTGTCATCTTTGTAAAACCAGCCGCCCCTTCTTCCGTTGCGGTTAAGTGCGAATTCTCCCGTACCAAATTCTTCCCACAAAGCGTTTTCCAAAGGATTTCCAACGGTGCATTCCATTTTGTCATCGTCAACAACATAAGTCCATTTGCCAGCTGTTTCACCAGTACCAACCCTTGTGTTGTCCGCAACTTGTCTTGTCATTATCGTTCCGGCTTCTTCAAGGAATTGGATTGCTGCCCTTTCAAAAGCTTCTTTGACCTGAATTCTATTGTCATGAAATTCAACGGACATGTCACTGACCCCCTGTGAACTTCAGATAGATTTCAAGCTGTGAACCTTTGCCCATTTCCATGGGATTGTCAATCAAAAGGATGTCATAGCGTTTGCCGTTGACTACCATTCTGGCATTCTCTGAATTGATACGGCTGTCAAGCTGTACATAATCAGCAATAAATACATGTGTGGATTCCTCAATTTTTGCATTGAATGTGGAATACCTTGCTTCACCTGACTGGAAGTCAAGCCATCCTTTGATTGACTGTACATCAACCCAGGACTTTATACGTTCACCAATTTCATTCTTGGTTACTACGCAAGCCTGAATTGTTGCTGTTGTGTTTCCACCTATGCCTTTCATACTGCATACCCCCAAGCATAACCGAGATGTGCAGCCCTTTTTCCACGGCAGCAAGCGGAAATTGCACTGTGATGAAAACCATGTTTTTCAGCTTCTTTGAGTGAATCCCAAACACGCACAATTTCACCTGTCAATTCATATTGAATGACACGCTTGTGCTTTTTTTCGTTTGCTCTCTGTGTTCTTGTGCCATAGTTTATGTTAGCCTTCTTTGTAGTCCATTCAAGATTTGGCACAGTGTTGTTGGTTTTATCTTCGTCCAAATGATTGACCTCTGGAAGGTTATTTGGATTAGGAAGAAACGCTTCTGCCACCAATCTGTGAACGGTCATATTCTTTCGCTTTCCATCATGGCACAATGTAACACTTGGATAGCCCCATGTATTAAGTGTTGGCTTTAGTAATTCACCGCTTTTGGCATTTCTTACAAAACCATTTCCACTAACTTCATAGGTTTCAAAGCCTTCGATTTTTACCCACGTTTCCATCATCTATGCAACCCCTGTCCAAATCTTGCTTTTTTGTACGGTTTAAGGAATCCAAGTAACGAAACAGGATACCCCATAACCGTGTTTGCTGCCGACTGATCAAAATAGGTCACAGAATGTCTGCTGATGGTTTCAGAAGCAACACCAACCTTGTCACGGTTGTCAAGTTCCCACTTCATAAGGTTCACAACACCCATTTTGACATCCATGGGATATTTGACCTTGGTAACAATCACGCCAGATTCATCATATAAATCTTCAGCCACTGTAACAGAATCACCAGACACCGCTGTGACCGTTACAAGGCTGTTAGGCATCAGTTCTGAATCAGTGATTTGTAATGTGTCCCCAACAGCAAAAGGCACTGTGGCGTTAAACAGCAGGGAAGTGGATGCCGCTGAAGCAACAGCTACGGCACGGAATGCACGAACCTGGAAGTTGTTGTTGGTATATGCTCTTATAAGAAGTTCAAGTGCCTGAAGTTTTGCTTCAAGCACCTGATCATCTTCATCTGTCTGAACATACCTTTTGAATTCTTCAACAGTAAGGATCATTCATCCTCACCGTCCTGATTTTCTCCACAAGCGGCTTCAAGCACAGCAATGATGTCTGCTTTCTTTTTAGCATCACCAAGGTCAATGCCTTTTTCTTCTGCCAGTGCTTTAAGTTCAGGAACTGTCATTTCGGAAAAAGGACTTTCAGGCTCTGTCTGTGCATCTTCGTCTGTGTCAGGCTCTGTCTGTGCATCTTCAACAGTAACTTCACCTATACTATCCAGAACAGCACATTTTGCCTTGATTTCACGTTCCGTATAAATTCCGTTAGGTACAGAAGCCATTGCAACTTCTGCACCTACCGTGAACCCTGTTTCATCCCATCTGACCTTATAGGCTTTGCCATTGGCTGTGAGATACGGAAGTCCATCAACAATGATGAATCTGTTCATGGTTTAACCCCTTTCTTAACCGTTGGTCTTGATCATACCCATCTTGACGTTCTTGTGGTTGAACTTCAGTGCGTAGTTTGCAGCTTTACCAAGTTCGTCAAATGTGGGAGATTCCTTTGCAATATTGTCAACAGCAAGGGAAAGACCGTTGGGATGCAGAACCTTGCCCTGCTTGGAGTAGAACATATCAGTACCTGCAGCAGTTTCAGGATCATACTTTGTTGTGTACTGGTTCTCATAGTTCTTCTTTTCGGCAGAAAGGAATGCACCTTCACCAAACAGATATGTCTTATAGACAGGGAAACCAGAAACAGATGTATCTACTGTGTAGTAGTCTGTTACAAGTACCGCCTTGCCGTTAATTGTAGGAAGTGTAATATCCTGTCTGATTGCATTACCGACAGTGTACTTGTCATACTCTACAAGCTTAAGCTTCTTGTACTGACCAAAAATCTTGGAATTCATGATTACAAGACCAAGACCACCTGCCATATCACCAAGGGCTTTCTGCTCTGCATCAATCATAGTTGTTTCATCAATAAGGTTGCCTTCACCAACAGTGCCGGATGTGACAGAAAGGTCTGTGATGTGATCTGCAAGTTCAGATACGCCAAGAACAGCGTTTGCAATGTTCATCATTTCCATTTCCCAAACCTGCTTGTAGTAGTTTGCAATCTTGCCCTTGATTAGACCAAGGGGATCTGCGCCTGTCAGTTCCTTTGTGAAGTCTTTTGCCTTGAATGCCTTCATTCTCTGAATAAGCATACATGTCTGCTTGTCACCTGCAATTTCAACAGGTACGTTGTTTGTAAGACCATCGTTGTTCAGCGCACCCATGTTCTCATCATGTACGTTAAGGGGCTTAAAGATGGGGATAGTTGCCACATTACCCTTAGAACCGATAAGATCCATGATGCTTGCATCCTGCTGTACAATGCCAGATGCTGCAATTTCGTTTTTCCAGAAGTCCTCTTCCTGCATCATATCTGTGAATACTTCTTCGTCAAAATAGAAACCGCCAAAAAGTCCAGTTCTTGCCATAGTTCATTACCTCTTTCGATTTAAAAATTATTTAGTAAGCTGTCTATATAACTGCTCATTTTCCTGCTTCAGCTTCAGACGGTCATTGTAGCCCATCTGACGAAACTGATCTTTTGTGACAGTATTGTGCTGACCACCTTTAGGCAGACCACCGCCATCATACGGCTTAAAGCCACTTCCACTGCCACCTTCATCAACGTCAAAATGAGTAGGGAAGCGTGTTTTTGCTCCTGCAACCTTGTCATCCCAACCCTTGATTTTGCCGTTTTCATCAAGTTCAAGCTTGCCTTCTTCCTGAAGCTTGAAAATGATGTAATCCACATCATCAGGTTTGCATCCAGCAGAAATAAGACCAAATCTTGCTTCTGTATCAGTTTTGGTTTTTGCCAGTTCTGCTTCCAGTTCCTGAACCTTTGTCTGATACGCTGTGACCTGTCCCTGTAATGCTTCATCACCCTTTGCCGCTTTCTGAAGCTGTGCAATAAGGTTGTTTGCTTCTGCAAGCTTTGTTATATTAGTCTGATTTTCTGCTTCCAAGGTGGTATGCTTTCCTTTGGAAACATATTCACCGCTGCCAAGGTCAGCAAGCTTCATCTGCTTGTCCTTGTTTTCCGGCTTTCCGTTGTGGGCATTGATAGCCTGTTCTACCTGGGAATACAGTTCATCACCTAAAATTGCTTTCAGAAATTCCATTTGTTTCACCTTTCCTTGTCAATGTTTTTATATGCGGTGTCACCGCTGACAAAATGCTATTTGTAAAACCCCTGCATCAAGGGAAAATTCCGCATAGTTTAAACGTCATCACGGTTTTTCGGACAATATAAAAAGGCACTTAAAAAAGTGCCTTTTATTTCGGAATAGTAAGTTCCCAACCTACAAGAATATAGTTCATTGTCATTGCAGGATATTTTCTTTTGTTTGCATCATAGATCTTCTTGGCTGTTGTGCCGTATTTCTTGGCAATCTTTGAAAGTGTGTCACCGCTTGCAACCTTATACACAAGCTGCGGCACGTCAATCCATCCTGTGACCTGACCCTTAATGCCAACCCTTGATTTTTCATTTGTGATCATGACACGTCCGTTTGTAACTTTGCCGCTCCACAAGTAGTATGTGCCATATACTGAACCTGCCTTTTTTGTGGTAAAGGCTGTGGCATACAAAGGTTCATTCTTCAGCGTGATAGACCGTCCTGCTTCAAGTGTGATAGCAGTTGTGGCAGCAGGTTTTGCTTCTGGCTTCTTTTCTTCAGCAACAGGTTCTGCATCATACTTGGGAACACCATAGCCACGAATGTATTTGCCGTTGACAGCCAGTGTCCTGCGTTCTACAGCATTGTTTTTGTTACCTTCAATAACAATGATAGTAGAACCAGAAACTTTCTCCACAACGCCTACATGGTCAGGCTGATTAGTGTTTTCACCTTTGCCGGAATCATCCCAATCATAGAAGATGATGTCACCAGGTTTGGGAATATAGGCATCACTTTCAACCCAACTGCCAAGTTTCTTGAACAGTTCAATCATCCTGGTGCAGCTGCATTCTGTGGGAATGATGTCTGTATAACCATTTTCGATTGCATCAGCCGAAACAAATGTTGCACACCAGGGATCTTTGTATGTCATCTTGTAGCCCCTGGCAAGCGGCTTGTGTGAATTATAAACATCAATAATCTTCTTGTGGCTTCCGTCTGATTCTTTGCATCCAAGCCATTTCTGCGCTTGTGATACTACTTTGCTTGCGTATTTAGCCATTTTCGGATTCACCCTTTTTTCTTTCAGCCTGTGTACCGAAGTAGAAAGCTACTACAACAGAAAAGACGGTCAGGAAGTCCTGCCCAGAAAGTGTGCCACGAACAGCCAGGACACAGAACACAATGGTCAGTGCGATTGTGACAATGGATTTCACTGTCAGCAGTTTAGAGAATCTTTCCTTCATTTGCTTCATTCCTTTCATTAGATTTTTACTTGATTGTTAGTTGATTTTGGACATAAAAAAAGACCGCAAATGCAGTCATTTCAACGATTTTTTAACTTGACGGTAACTTGCAGGGCATGAAAAAAGCACCCTTTTTAGGATGCTTTTGAAACAACAAGATTTACATAGTCAGTATCATCAGGATTTGTGGAAAACATAATCCTTTTGATTGTGTATTTTCCTTCATCAAATTCCACAATCTCATTGACACTAAATACACGTTCATTCTTTACACGGAAAACCATTCCCATTGATGTATTAAATTTCTCTTGAATAATCACTTTCGTCATACGATACACCAACCAGTCCTTTAAACTTTTCTTCCCAATTTGCCAAGTTTCGTTCAATATCTTCAAAATCTATTTCATCAAAGCCGTATGCAGTGCCGTTCTTCAATAGCATTCTGTTAGCCGCAACTTCTCTTGCATATAGTTCAACAGGATCACTGTCCAAAAACTCACCATATTTCTTGGCTTGCGTTGAATGGATGATTTCTTCAAACATACCAGATGCAGAAGGAATTTCACCTATATGCATTATATATCCATATCCATACGATGCTTCAGCACCTATTGCTTGCAGGTATTTCAAGTCATCACCTTTAGCTTGAATAACGTGAATACCTTTCTTTTCAAGATTAGCTTTTAACTTTTCATATTTGGAAGCATCCATTGGATTGACAACAGTTGTTCCGTCTTTGATTTTTCTATTTATCTGCTTTGTGTTTATTGTACTACTATTTGCAGAATTTTCAAGCGGCTTTGTGGAAGTTTTTGCTTTTTTACCATAGCTTTTTATCCGTTCTTCCGCTTCTTTCTGTAAGTCACTGCCTTCATAGTGCCACAGTTCATTATACAGCTTTTTAAAGTCAGAATAGCTTTTTGCCCTAACAGGAACAATCTGCCCACTATACTGTTCTAAATCTTCAACAGGTATTCCAAGCTTGTCTGCTATTTCTTGCTTCCGCTTATCGGACATTTCAGAAACATTACCAAGCATTTTTGTTGACTCAGCATCTAACGCCCATCTTGCATCAGATCTGGAACGGCAACGGCAATTCACAACTTCGGCAGCTGCGCCGGATGGATCACCTGGGTACATAAGACCATTGGAAAACTTCTTTTCAAGTTCTTTAATTTCTCCGTCAACCTTTACATGTGAATCTCTGGTCTTGGCATCGAGGGCAGCATCCCAGATTTTCACTATATCTGCACCTCGCTCTTTGGCTTTTACCTGTGCATTATATGCAGCTGCTTCCGTGATTCTGTGACCTTCTGTTCTTACTATCCTTATTGCTTTGTTTTTGTCTATCCTTGCATAGGAAGCTACGTTTCTTGCTATCTCTGAATACATAGCACCTGTGGAAAAACCACGGCTGATTTCAGAAGCTATTTTCTTCTGCAAATCTTTCATGTCAAACGCTTCATACAAGCTTGTGGAAAGCTTTGTTTCAAGCTGTATGGCAGCCGCCACTTCTTCCTGGTTAATGGGGATGACCAACGGAACACCTTGGCTCTGAAGCGAATACAGTGTTCCAAGGAAGCCTTCGTTGTAACACTTCGTTAAGTATTCAGACACAGTTTCAAACTTTTCGCTGTGCAGTGTTTCCAGTATCATTTCAACCTGCTTCTTCAGGTTCTTTTGATAATCCACTTGGTATACAACATGTTTCATATCTGCATCCGCTCTGCCCATCAATTCAGCTATCTTACTGTTTATTTCTTCAAGGGCATCTTTGTAGTTTTCTTCCATGCGTTTCAGAACAGCCTTTTCGTTGTCAAGTTGCGCTTGAATTACTTCTTTTTCGTCTTTTCTAATAGGTATCACCACCAATGTGAAAACGATAAAAGGGGAAGGCTAAAAAGCTTTCCCTTTTTCTATTCTACAACAGGATCTTCGATTGCTATGCCATCCAGCGTTGTCTGTACATCATTCAAGTCTTCTTCCGGCTTTGGTGTTTTGTCTTTCCATTCCTCATAATCCAAATCCAAAACGTCAAATATCTGTTGTGCCACAAGTTCATCACCAAGGTGTGCTACAAGACTAAGCAAGGTGTTTATCTGCACCTGCTGCTTCTGTGCATCTGTCAGTTCAATCTGTGCATTTTCCTGTGCATTGGACATGATTTCTGGCTTGAACACAAAATCAACCATGTCAATGGTATAGGCTGTGTTGTTGGTGCTGTTGATTTCGTCAAGTACCACCTTGACGATTTCTTCAAGGAACTTTTCAATCTGTTCCTGCATCTTTTTACAGCGTAGTTCCAGAAGGCTATACGCTGCCTTTATAGCAATGTTTGTTGTTGCCGCTGTATCTTTCAATCCTGCAAGATTTAAGCCCATACCGAACTTGTAAATGTTCTTTTCATCAAGTTCAAGTTTTGCAAGCCTTGCTTCATAGGGAATTGCCACAGCCTGAATATCAATACCGCCATCTTCAGCAACGCCAACCATTTTCTTTGTTTTAAGATTCTGCTGAAGTTCATCCAGGTTGTCACCTTCAAAACCTCTGACCACATGAAGCGGATTGTCAAAGTCCACAAGGTTATTGGACAACGAACAGGCATGGATGTCATAATCATCAATCAAAGCCTTAACCGCATTCAGCAAACTTACACGCTTTTTGTTCATATCCAAGCGGAAGAACGGAAGGAATCCAAATTCTTTTTGATACAGCTTGCCTTCTTTGTCAGTGTACAGGTCATGTGGTTTGGGATTGATTTCAACTGTGGTATCTATTTCTATTTCGCCTTCGTTGCTCTGGCAATAATAGTGTGTAAATTCATCATCAATAACAAGGATTTTCCACTGTGTGTTTCCGTCCTTATCTATGCGGTCAACATATTTGTATATGCGCTGATCTTTTCTATCTTCAGCAAACCTTCCTTCAACCTCTACAACGCCCATGCAATCAGCGTTTTCAAACACAAGTCTGCCGCCTTTTTTATATGCGTACATATAATCAAAGCCTTTTGCCTGTTGTCCTGTGATAGTTTCAGAAAGTTCAGCTTTGAATGTTCTGTTCTTGTTGAAGTATATGTCAAGCCATTCCTGAAGTTTTGTGTCATCACTCTGGAATATGCCTTCTTCGCCTGACAGGATGTGCTGCGTTCCCTGATCCACAAGTTCAGTGAAGAACGGATGCGGAATTTTCACATTGCTTCTGGTGGTATCTTCTACCAGAATTCCGTCAGCGTTCCAATAGAACATACGATATTCCAAAATATCATGAACACCATCATAATATCTTTGACCTTCTTTTGCTTTCTGCTTCAAAGGGCTTGCATTATCTTCATCTATGAATTTTCTTATTTCTTGCACTGTAAGCATTCGTTCACCTTCTTTTAATACAACCATTTATTTTCGGCTATGAACTTTTCTGGTGTGGCGCAGTGAATACTGCCGGAGTAATATCACAGGCTTAAATAAAACCGTGCCACTCTGTTTGCCGCCTGTTCCTTGGAAACATTCTTTGACAAAATTTTATTGCCCTGTTTTATCGTATACACAGTGTTTCCGTTTACAACATCTGTGATGACTTTTATTTTTTGATTTCCTCTGCCGGTTGTCCATTCATCCCTAACACCATACTTCCTGCCGTTTGAAATATCTGTTTTCATTGCGGCTGACATTTTCAGATTGGTGTTTATGCTGTGTTGAAGATTTGGTGAAAGTTTTGAAAATGATGCTCCTACGTGTTTGAAGTTCAAATCCCTTTCACCTGTTGTTATTGCACCGCCAGGGCTACCACTTGAAGCACCTCTACCGCCCATTTTTTGACACCCTTTCCTGAATATTTTTCCAAAACGGTTCAATATGCACAATGTTGTAACGGTCAATTTCATCTGGAATGTTTCCATAGAATAATATCTTTGTTGGATTCAACCGCTTCAACATTTCCGCATACCCCACAAGAAAACCCTGCTTTGCCAGTTTGTTTTGTTGTGTCCCAACACTGGACACCGAAACAACCGAATTCATCGGAACGCCCCTGAAGCAAAAATCGAACGATCTCTCATCAGACCATCCGATTGAAGGAATAACCCGAAGACCGTTCATTTCCCAGAAGGCAGCAACCCACTGTTTACGGTAATGATTATATAATTGCACTGGGTATGGCATATCTACAAACAAGCTGAAGTCAGGCTGATGCACATAATCAAAGCCGGACAGCATCTTCATGTACCGTTCAGGTGTGTTCCACACTCTTTCAAACTGGTAATCATCCAAATAAAAATGAACACTTTTTCCAGATTTGTTTTTTGTGCTTTTCGCATAATTGAACGGTATAATTTCAGTGGTACATAAATCAATATCATTCAGCCCTTGAATTACTGGGAATATCCATTTTTACACAACCTTCCTTTTATATCATCCATTTTTTGATTTTGCGCCATCCCTCAACGCCATAACGCAAAGCAGCCATTGCATCATCCATAATTGGAACAGGTTCATCCTGATATTCACCTGATTTTTCGTCTTTCTTCCATTTCCACTGTTGTAATTCCTTAATGGTATTGACACAGCGTGGATGTACATATATTTGACGTTTCACGGTCTTGTCTTTAGCAACAACACCTTTCAGCCAGTCAATCTGTGCTGTTTGGTATTTCTTTTCTGACTGTTCCTTTTCGACTGCCTTTGCCCTAAAGCCAGCCTTCTTCCACATCTTGATTCTGTCCGGCTCTGCACTATCACACCACATTGTGCGATTAGTAGGGAAGCCTTTTTCAATGGCTATTGGGATGATTTCAGATGTTTCTTTTTCATGGACATATATTTCATCAAGGATGAATATGTTGTCATCCTTAATTCCAAGTAATAAAACAGCGTTTGCATGGTTGAAGCCGAAGTCCTGACCAAGTGCGACATCATCATAATCACTAAGGTCAAGGGATATGTCTTTGATTTCCCAATTGTGAAGGATAAGACCGCCGACTTCGCCCCATTCACCAAGACCATATATTCTGTAGCCTTCAGGATCTACAAGCTTTCTTCTTTCCATTCGCTGTCTGTATGCATCATCAATGAACTTGTTCATCAGATACGTTGAATGATGACATAGCACATTAGGATCTGGAATATCAAAAAAGACCTTCTTTATCCAGTGGTTCTTGTTCACTGGATTGAAGGTCAATCTAATCTGATAGAATAGCCCTGGTGGAAGTTGTCCACGCAAACGGTCATCTATTATTTCAAAGTCAGCTTGTGTGATTTCGGTTGCTTCCTCTATCCACACATCGGTCAACTTTCCCTTTTGGAAGGTGATTGACTTTAGCTTTTCACGTTGCTTTTCATCGTTTACGCCACGAAAGATGATTTGATTTCCGTTTTTGCAAGTCAACTGTAAAGGGCTTTGTTTAATAGTCCAATATTTCTCTGCATCATTACCAAACATTCTATATATAGCACCTGTTAATTCGGCATAGGTACTATCTCGATTCGTAATGTCTGATTTACGGATGCAAACAAGATTTCTGCCTTTGTCATTCATCAGCCTTATGATATAGTTTACGGCTGTGTCAACGCTTTTTCCTGAACCTGCTGAACCTTTCATGACGATGTATCTTAGTGTACTTTCATCCACTTCTTCAAAAGCAGAATTCATGTCAACATTCAGATCCACCGCATCACACCCTTTTGACCGTGATGTTCAGTTCTGTGTCAACTTCAGCTTCTATCTTTTCTATCGGTTTATATCCGGCTCTGTCAAGAATATCCTTTGATACCATGTATCTGACCATTTCACTTTTTGCGTTTAACAACCGCTTTTGCGTTTGAAAGGCTTTTGCAGCAAAGGACTGGATGCACACACGCATCAAGTTGTCATATTCGCTGCGAAATTCATCATTTTTCTTCCAGTTGCAGATTGTTTGTTCACTGACTTTAATTTCTTCTGCAATTTCTTTCTGTGATAATTCACCTTGTACCAGTAGTTCTATGCATTTTCTTTGTTTTGCTGATAACATCCAATCACCGCCTTTCGTTCAAAATTATTCAAAGCTTTTTATACTCAAATACACCCTTCTTGAAGAAATTTAAATACAAAAAGCCAGATAGGGGAAAGGAGTAATAAAGACCCTATCTGGCAGAACCAAAGCTATAAACTTGTGTATTGTAATCATAAACCAGGGACGAAACGAAATTCTACTACATAAAAGCGAAAAAAAGCGAAATTTTACGAAATATCACGAAGTAATTCTTCCCTTAAAATCTTGTTTACACTCTGCAAAGCTTGACCATGAATAATCTGTGCGTTTCTTTCGCTCATGTTCATTTCCTTTGCAATTTCATTCCAGGTTTTATCAAAGAAGTACAGCTTGTAAATCACTTTGACTTGGTCAGGATCTGAAACCTTTCTGACCACATCTTCAACATGTCTTTTAAGCTTTCTGTATGCTGCTATGATTTGATTGCATTCACTCTTCAAATCAGCAAGGGCAGAAGCACAGTCACCAATCTTATCATGATTTCCACCGCCTGAAACAATATCCGGCTTCAGCGTTGCAGTGATCTTTGTTGCTTGGTCATCAAGCCTTGCTATTTCTGCAAGTTGCATATCAATATGCGTGTTATACAACTTCACTTGCAGAAGAAACGTCTTGGCATCACACATTTGCATCATCCTTTCTGCAAAATTCGACAATTTTTTTAATTACTCGGTGATATCCTGTGCATGCAAATCAAAAAAAGGTGGTTTTTTAAAATGACACGCAAAGAATACTTTAAGTTTTTCAATCAAGTGACCGATATAATAGACTTCTTAGTTAAGCTGCAACAGCTTTGTGAAGAGATGTATATATCAGATCAGCTAAAGTTTGATGACGAGGACGGTGTTTAATCACCGTCCATTTTTGCACCGCAACTGCAAAAATCGTCTGATGTTGTAATACGCTCCCTACCATGGTGGTCGAAAGTTGCGTAACACACATTCCCTTCTATCATTCCATCGTAAGATCGCCAATACTTGCAATCCTTGCACCGCACAACCTCTACACACTTGCTCTTATCTTTAAACGCATGACACGCCTGATCCGCATTATGCTTCACCCAATATGCTTCATTAAGCACACAAGCTTCATAGTGTAAACATTCTTTACAAGCTGCCATTATTTACACTCCTCTACATAACACCAGCTTTGCGGCGGGCGGGTGAGATGTAATTGACCATTTACGGCACAGTCGCATTCCTCACCAACAGCATTTTCGCATTCATAGCACATTCCTGTGTTGTTCAGCCCTACACACTCTTTGTAAAACATATTCAAAGGCTTCGGCTGGTCATAGATAACAAGGTCTGATATATGCCACCCAAAAACCTCTTTGCCGTTTGAATATTTCAGAATATCTTCTCTTGAAACGCAAGACATTTGTTCTGCTATATCAGCGTTTGCCATTTCGCAATGGCGCAGCCTGTAGTCGCACACAAATTCACCTATAACTTTGCCATTCATGATATGTTGAAACCCTGTTTTGTCAGCTTTCCACCATATTCGTTTAGGTGCAAAATCTGTGTTGTCTTTTGTGCAATATATATAACACTTAAAAGGCGGTTCAATATTTGATTTTCTTAATTCAAGTGTTTTTCTTCCTGCAATTATCAACTTACACCATTTAGGTTTTATGCTAATCAGTACACAACGCATCATTCACACTCCTTCGGTGTTTCTTGCTCTTTATCCAATTTCTGCAGCAAGTTTTTGACTTCTTTTGCCATATCATACAGCCCATCAACATAGGCAACGGCACATCGGTTTATTGTCTCAATTTCCGCTTGTGCTTTTATAAGTTGAATTTGCTTATTTCGCTGCATCTGAATGTCCAAACGATTAATAATGGCATCTAATTCCTTTTCAATCAGTTTTTCTTTATCACTCATTGTCAACTCTCCTGTTCCAAAGGTTTTATAGGCTTTACTTCTTTTCCTTCTGCAATACAACTCAATGCCGATAAAATATCATCACCGTGATAATTGCTATGTCCTGCAATTACACGATAAATCTCGTCAAGGGGAACTGTTTTTACGCTCATAACAAACTCTCCTTCCAAGTAGTCTGATAACCAAGCTTTTTCATCTTCTTTAACACCAGTTTCATTTCGTAATAGGTAAGCCCCACGCAAGTATGACCTATTCCTTCGGTGTCACCTAATTCTTTGTCATAACTCGCAACAATGTGTCTGCCACAGGCTTTATGAAGAATAGCTAACACCTGCGTATAACCGTATTCTGTATTCTGTCTTTCATATGTTGCGCCGTATTGATTTTCTCTTACTTTGATAAATCCTATCTTTGCAAACTTTTTATCAATGTTACACATTGTTCATCTTCCTTTCGATTTCCCACAAACGCCTTTCAAGGTCATTACACCTTTGCTCAAGCCTTGCAAGCTCGGTCATAAGATACAAATTCGTTTCTGCTTTCTGTCGTAAATCAAAGTATTCATCAACAGTAATCGTTACTGTCGATACATTTGTTTCACCCATCGTCATCCCCCAAATCCACAAACGTCTTGTACAGTTCTGCCTTACATTCTTCTACGGCTTGGTCTATTATCTGCGAAACACGAATAACCCTGCTGCCAAACCATTTCTTTTTGAACTCTGCCTTTGCTTTCAGCCAAGTTTCCTCGCAAGTATCACCGCTTGCATACCAATCATAATCGTGTATCAGATTAAGAACATCCCATACCATTTCGGATATTTCTATATCTTCAAATACGTTTCTTGGTCTGTCCGTCCAACCGAAGATTGCATCTTTCAAATAACTGTCTTTGTAATTAAAATGTCCACCGCTCATTGTTCTTTCCTTTCTCCACAACTGCAAAAATCGTTTTCACGACAATACGGCAGCATGTATTTCTCACAAGCATGTTTTCCGGGTGCTATTTCTCGCCCAATTGACTTGCAATCCTTGCACCGTATAACTTCCATAGCATCAATGGTGGGAGCATCGTCAATCAAGTCCTGCGCTTCCATAATTCCACTTATGATTTTTGTTTCGCAAGAATCATAGACATCATATTTTCGCATATTGTCATACAATTTTTCTTCAAGTTCATCAGCATCAATTAACCGCATTGTTCTTCAACCTTTCTACCTTTTCCGCTATATCCGCTTTTGCTTCTTCCATAAGTTCATCCCATTCGCCAACATAATCGTATGTCAACGATTCGCCTTTAAGAATGCGTTCCACATAACCTGCAAGCAAAGGGAAGTCTTTTTCATAGCAATGGAAGCTATTCGCCCTGTGCGTATATGTACCAACTTCAACGCCTAATTCATCGGCAATGCGCTTCTGAAGCATAATCAAAGCAAAGGCGTTCATAAATGTTGCCTTGCAAGCATCGTTGGAGCGGAACAGAACCTTGCAATGTAGCTTGTCATCTCTTATGAAATACTGGATGTGTTGCAGACAGGCAGGATCATTAGTTTTCATATCGGATAATCTTCTAATATCAATAACAGCACGTCTGCTTTCAGGATTGCGTTTAAGTTCGTTTATCACAAACTGTTCCTGATACCCTATGCGATTGTGATATGTATACGTCCAATTACCTTTGTCAATTTCAAAGTCCAGGATGCCATCAAGGATTTCCTGTCTGTACTGTTCCAGTTCGTGATAACCACCGATAAACAATCTGCTGATCATCGGTTCTGCAAGTGGCTGATGAACCACCATTGTGCATGATATTTCAATCTGCGTTGTGTTGTAATCAGGGCAGGGAACAGGCTGTCCATTGTAATCTAAAAATAACAACGCCCTGTGATATGCATCCGGCAGTGTTGCACCGTGTACTAAAATTTCATACATTGTCAATACCTCTCATAGTTTTTCCCACTAAGTCTTTTATGTTTCTGTTTAGCAACATAATCGTTCATTCTTGCTTCTTCTCGCTTCTGGCTGTACATGTTGTCTTTAAAATCAGCCAGTTTCTTTTCATATTCTGCATATTCCTTGCAGGTGTTAC
>JAEIGA010001859.1_pt1 | contig 33560 bp, 31 predicted proteins | sample 9270691 | NCBI WGS metagenome assembly JAEIGA01 (sample SAMN17057246, study PRJNA624740) | gut metagenome | biome: biome; isolation source: fecal sample | host: Bos grunniens | place: China: Xizang | collected 2019 | reverse complement strand
TGGGCTGGGTTGCCGGCGTTGAAAACAAATTCGCAGGTTTGGCAGCATTGACATTCGAATGGTTGGTTTTGATTGCGGCACGCTATCTGTCAAAGCGTTCCAGCAACAGCGCACAACACAATGGCGGTGGATTCCGTCGTCGTTAAGACTTAATCCCGCAGATTGCGGGATTTTTTTATGTTGTATAAAGATATTTATTCGTCTTGAAATTTGAATAAAATTTATTATATTTATTTCACTATGAAAATACATTTATTACCATTTCGTGATTTAGTCGTGTCCCCAGGCACAACTGTGCCGGCATTCCTGGATAATACATTGTCTGTAAAGTGCGTACATGCGGCGGCAATGACACCAGACGCAAAGATTGTTTTGGTGCCACAACGCAGCTGGTCTTATCCGACAATGCCGGATGATTTGTACAATGTTGGAACCATTGGTGAATTGGTTCAGAAATTGAATATGCCAGATGGTGCGGCGCATGTTTTGGTGCGTACCACGGGTGTTGTTGCCTTGCGCGATGTCGAGGTTAATGATGGGATATTCTGCGCCAACTGTGAACCGATTGAAATCATGGATGATATGAACGACGAAAAGACCATTGCATTGCGTGACATGTTGGCTGATAACATGCAAGCGTTGGGTGTTTCTTCACGCAAGTTCAAGACCGATAAACTGCGCAATGTGGTGGCGAATTATCCCCTGCCCGCATTTGTGGATTCAGTAATTCAAACCGCAGAAATTGATACAGATATTGCAGTCAAGGTTTTGTGTGCGCCATCTTGGGCAGAAAAATTAACCATATTGTTAGAAGCTATTAAGCTAATGGCGGAAACCGCAAAGATTGAAGAGTCGATTAATAAACGCATCCACCAACAGATGGAAAATGGTCGTCGTGAAGCAATCTTGCAAGAAAAGATGCGTGCCATACAAAAAGAAATGGGCGAAGACGATGGCGAAATGGATACACAAAATCTGCGCAAAAAGATTTTGCGTTCTGACATGCCAAGTGAAGCCAAAGAAAAGGCATTAAATGAATGGAAACGCATGCGTTCAATGTCACCAATGTCAAACGAAGGTGGGCTGTTAAAAACTTATTTAGACGAACTGTTGGCGATGCCATGGGGTAAATCAGATAATAATCCAATTAATTTAAAGCATGCTCGTTCGGTTCTGGATAGTGAACATTCAGGTATGCAAGGTGTAAAAGAACGTATCTTGGAACATATTGCGGTAATGAAAAAGACCGGTGGAAGCCAGGGAACAATTCTGTGTTTTGTGGGTGCGCCGGGGGTTGGGAAAACATCATTGGGAAAATCAATCGCAAATGCACTGGGGCGCAAGTACCAACGCATATCATTGGGCGGCATTTCAGATGAAGCGCATTTCCGTGGACATCGCAAGACATATATCGGCGCACAGACTGGGCGTATTATGGATGCATTAAAGCGTTGCAAGGTTAACAATCCTGTAATCGTGCTAGACGAAATTGACAAGATGGGACGTGATTGGCGTGGCGACCCGGAATCTGCGTTGTTGGAAATCCTGGATCCAGAACAGAACAAGACTTTCCGTGACCATTATTTGGAAGTTGACTTTGATTTATCCAATGTGATGTTTATCGCCACGGCAAATTCATTAAACATGTCAAATGCATTAAAAGACCGTATGGAGATTATCGAAATTCCAGGCTATTCAATGGATGACAAAGTTAAAATTGCACGTGAACATTTAATTGGTCGTGCGGCACGTGATACGGGATGGGATGCGGATAATATCGTTATGTCTGACGATGCATTAAAACATATTATTCAAAACTATACATCCGAACAAGGCGTTCGTCAGGTTCAGCGTGAAATTACCGCTGTTCTGCGCCGTTCACTGTTGGAAAATGATTGTGAAGATGTAAAAACAGAATTCACACCAGAAAAGATAGATGATTTATTGTCTGCACGCAAAACAATCGGACTGAATAAAAAAATTGGATTTAGTGCACAGGGTTAAAAGGGTTAAATATGAATATTATCAAACAAATAAAACTTTATCGTGAAGTTAAAGATTATGTGACAAAAAATCCAAAGGCTGTATACACCGGATGTAGATTGAATTGTGAATACGGTGCGGTGGATGTATCGTATCAGTTGAACATGGAAGACAAACATGTGTATGTAGTTGAATTTGACAATCCTACAATCAGACCAACACAGTATAAGTTAACAGTCACTTATAATAATGGCGCAGAAGAAATCAACAGCGGTTTATTTGCCAGGAAACTGTATTACTTGATGAGTAAGAAGCGTATGATAAGAAAACAAAACTTGGGCATGTGCAGATAAAAACATGAATATTTGCAAAGAAATAAATGTTTATTACGATGTAAAAAACTATCTGGAAAACATTTGCCAGAATGTTCATTTTTGCCCAATCAATGAAAAGACTTTTTCGGCGCAAGTACAAGATTCTTATCGCACATGGTGGACAGACAACAAACCAAAAGACAAAGTTATTATCGAAGCAACATGCACAAGAAATCATCCAAAGTTGGCAAAACTGTGGTCTGAATACCATGTGACAATTGAACACAATAACGAACTGCCACACTTAACTGAAAAGCGTTGTGAAATTAGTGGACTGACTGCGCATCAGATATACAATTTGATGAAGCGAATTTATGAAGAAAGATGTTTGGCATATCGTAAACAAACAATAATCAGGATTAAACTATGATTTTAATTATTAATACATCAGGTAAAGATTTAGAATTTGTATTGGGCGATAAATATAAGTCTGTTGTGGTGGAAAAACAGTCGATTGCATTGCCGGCGGAATGTGAAAAATTTATCGGCGAATCCGGCGCATCATGGCGTGATGTTCATGCGATTGGTGTCGTTGTGGGACCGGGTAGTTTTACAGGTATTCGTTTGGGGATTGCGTATGCCAAGGGTATTGGTATGGGATTAAATATTCCTGTCGTTGGTATCAGTGCATTTGATTTGTATTTGGCGGCAACGCCAGATGCGTTTGTTGCGATTGATTCTGGACGTGGGGATTTCTTTGTTGCAGCTAAAAATCTGGAACCACAGACAATGGAAATTGATGAGCTGGAAACAAAGCAAATGGAATGGCCCCGCACCGTCGGGCACAAGCCATTTGATTTGAAGCTGGGCACACAAATTGTTGAGCAAAAAATTGCAAGTGGCGATACAGAACCAGCGGTGCCAATGTATCTGCGCCCCAGTTATGCAGAACAGAATAAAAAGGACAAATAAGTGCCAAGGTTTATTGATAGATTTTGGCTATCACAACGCCAACTTGATATTATTGACATCCTTGAAACACATGATATTCACAGGGTATATGATTCTGTATCGCCCACAGAATCTGTGACCTTTTATGCCTATAACGAAGACAATGTGATAAAAGCCAGACACACATTCTATACCAAACAACCTTTGGATGTTATTTTGTATACGGCACTTAAAGACAAAAACACAGGAAAAACCATTTCTTCTAATGAAGCAAATACGGCCTTTGCAAAACGTGTCTTTTGGGACATGTTTGACAGATATCAAAAACAGCATACGAAGTAAAAAAATGATAAACGAACTTGCAAATCTTCATGCAAAATGTTTTCCGCACAAACCATGGAGTGTGGCTGACTTTGCGGATTTGAAAAAATCAGGCTGTGAAATTATTGCCAGTCAAAATGGATTTATTGTATATCGCCAAATATTGGATGAGGCGGAAATTATCACCATCGGTGTTGCCCCAGATGCACGCAGGACCGGTATCGCCGCCGCTATGTTAGGGATTGCGGAATCGGACTTGAAAAAATCTGGTGCAAAACATATATTCTTAGAGGTGGCGGCGGACAATGCCCCTGCCCGTGCGCTGTATGAACAAAATGGATATGTTCAAATTGGTGTGCGCCCAAAATATTATGATGGTATTGATGCCATAATGATGAGGAAGGATATATGACAGACAATGAGTATATTTTTAGCAATGCTGGGCTAATAAAATCTGTTGAACGAACAGATGAGCATCCGTATGGCGTAAAAGAAGTAGAACATCTGGATACAGACAAACCCATGTTAGTTTTGTTCGGTGGCGAATATACCATTGGCCACCATGCCGCTAATCATTATATCAAACAAATTAAGTCTGTATTTGAACCATATGAAGTTGGCGATATTAATATATATTCTGTGTACTATGAATTTGGATCACGCCATGCGGATATCGAAAGAATAGATTTATTTAGAACTGCAGGACGCCGTGTTGAGCAAAAACATCTGCATCCAAATGCAATAAAGATGCGTCAAGAAAAACTAAAAATTATGAAACAAAATGAGCCGCATCCAGAATATATTGCAAAGTTATATCGAGCAATCATAAAACCATTGATAACAAATCCAGATGGCACATTGTTAGACACGCAAACCATTGCACAGAATTTTAGCAAACTGCGTCTGTATGGTTATTCGCATGGGGCGGCGGCGATTTATATGCTGGGACAACATACAAAAAAAGAATTACAAAAGCTGGGATTTGCATCCGCAGAAATTACAAAGTTAATGCAAAGTGTGATTGCCATTCAATTTGGTCCTGTGGCACCGTTGGAACATCCAGAATTCAAAACTTTGTCATTTATGTCTGGCGGCGATACACGGGTTGACGGGTTTAACAAGTTTTCAGAATATATGTATGAAAATGCAGAAAATTTATACCCGTCATATTTTCATATTTTAGGGGCCGATATGTTTGTGGTTGGCAAAATTAGTGAACGTTTTGATGGTGAACATAATGACGAAGGCATGACATCTGAAAAGAGCCTGACTGAAGATGGCAAGTTGTTGTTTAATGCATTGCGAAATGCAATATACAATGCCACACACAGCAATAATACAGATGTTGCCAAATTGGTTGCGGGACCAGGAGTCAATTTCCAAGAAATGAAATATAATGGCGATGTATTCTATGACAGAATGCTTAATCGTTTGCGGGGTCAGAAACAAATTCCAACACCCGATTATCAAAAATAATATCACGTGCACGCAGCGGTGATGCGATATGCATATCAGATGCATGTCGTGTGCGAGACAATGCGACATAGGTCTGGCCATGCGCAAAGCATCCCCGTGATACATCAATAACAACTGTGTCCAGGGTTTTTCCTTGGGCCTTGTGTATTGTCATGGCATAGCCCAGATTTAATGGAAACTGTTTATATGATCCGACTTCGTTTTCGACAAGGCGGTCGTTTTCGTCCCGAGAATATTCTATTTTGGCCCATTTTTCGGGCTTTACAGAAACCGTTTCATAAGAATTTGACAGCAGTTGCACAATAATCTCTCGTGCGGTTAGTGAACGCACAATCCCCATTGAACCATTGTGCCATTTGTCGCCATTTTTTACAAATACAACCAGTGCGCCAACCTTTAATGTAAGGCTTATTGGTGCCGGCACATCACGTTCAGCAAATGTTCCGGTCAAAGCACCGCTGTATGTGACAGGTGTTTCGTTTATCTGATTTAACCTTGTTGTGTTAATGTTTTCTGCAACTGCACGAAATGGCGTTATTATCACAGCGTTTTCACGACGCTTTACATCATCAATGTGGCACGAATTAAAGAAATCTAGTGCGTCTGTCTGATTGTTACGTAAACGCACCAGATTTTCCAATAGCTGTAAATCATTTTGACGATACACAAAGTCAAAATCATATTTGATAAAGTTGGCACGATTATATACATGGCTATCAAAAAAGTATGCGTTTGGATGTCCGTATTCAGACACATAATACTGGGTCGCATCACGGGTTATAACTGGCGGCAATTGAAACAAGTCACCGATTGCAACAACCTGAATACCCCCAAATGGTTCGTTGTTGCGACGGGCATATCGTGCCAAAATATCGATTGCATCCAATAAATCAGGCGCCACCATTGATATTTCATCGATAATCAAAATGTCTGTAGCTGCCAATATGTTGCGTGGTTTTGCCTTTAATTTTAACAATTCTGGCATAATGAAATCACGGGGCTGGATCTGGAATAAAGAATGAATTGTTTGTCCGCCGACATTTAATGCAGAAACCGCCGTTGGGCATGCACATACGATACGCTTTTTTGATGCGTTTTTCAGGTAATTTATAAATGTGGACTTGCCTGTTCCAGCCGGCCCCAGAATTAGAATATTTGAATTAGTGCGTTCAATCGCATCAAATGCGGCCAACTGAGTTGCGTTAAATATTGGTTTTATTCCATCCATACGGATTATCATTACACAAAAATCTTCGAACCGCAATCTGCAAATAACAAAACAAAAAATCCCACCAAATGGCGGGATTTGATTTGAAATACAAGAAAACGATTATTTCTTGCCAGCAGCAGCCATCGCAGCAGCCTTGGCTTTTTCGTCTTCTTCCATTGGCATTTTACCGCCGATAATTGCGAACGCCAATTCAGCCTGGTGCAGACCCAATTCAACGCCGTTTGGCAATACCAAGTCTGTACCGTGAACCACATCACCGATTGTCTTGTCAGCCAAGTCGATAATGATTTTTTCAGGAATCACATCAACCAAACCACGCAATGCAACCTTACGTACCGCAAAGTTCAATGTGCCACCCAATTTCAATCCCTTGGATGTTTCAACATTGATAACTTCGACAGGAACAACAACGTTTACTGGCTTTTTGACATCGATGCGTTTGAAATCTGCGTGGATAACCGCATCAGATACAGGGTGATATTGAATGTCCATCAACATTGCATCTTCTGTGCCTTCGCTGGTTTTAATTTGGAATAATTTTGTCCGCAAACCTGGTGTCTGCAACAGCATGTTAAAGTCACGACCGTTCAATTCGATTGCAACAGGGGCTTTCTTTTCGCCGTAAATAACAGCAGGGATATTTTGATTATTGCGGATGCTGCGTGCGGCCCCCTTGCCTGCAACACTGCGAATTTCTGCGTTAATATTAATTGCCATTTTTAATCCTTTTATAGCATTTGTTTTTGTGTTCTGCAGCCTCCAAGGGTGCTGCGCAGGCCGTATTATTGCTTAAAAATTCACAAAAATCAAGTTTTTTCTTATATTTTTTCCAGGATTAAAAAGCGAGCACGTCCATATCGCTTGTCACGCAAAATCGACCATTGTGTCAAGTCTGGGGCAAATGCATTAGTGATTTCCTGCTCCCATATAAGAATTGTGCCGGGGATGGCGTTCTGGGTAAACTTTTTCACAAAATTCACACCAAGTTCTGGCGTTGAATATGGCGCATCAACAAATGCCAATGTTGTCACAGGCGCATATTTCTTGGCGCAAGCCATGGCATCGCCGTGTACCACAGAAGCACGAACGCCAACACTTAATGTCGTCAGATTATCACGCACAGTCTTTATCGATGTTGGTGATGTATCTGTAAAAACAACGGTTGCATGTGTATATCGTGATAAGCATTCCAGACCGAATGCGCCGCTGCCTGCAAACACATCCCAGACCGACATTCTTGCAGATATATCAATAATACCTGACTCTAACATATTAAATAATGCGATCCGTGCCCGATTCTGAGTCGGACGGGCATCAGGTGGCAGGCGCAACTTGCGCCCACGAAATACGCCTGAAATAATTTGCAATTTTGAATCCATGTATTAAAGTATAAAGCATGAATTTTATGAATCAAGCCATTGTTTTAGCAAAACATGCGTTTTCTCATGAAGATGTGCCAGTTGGTGCAGTTGTTGTGCGTGATGGAAAAATTATCGCCCGTGGTGAAAACCAGGTGCAATTAAAAAAGAACCCAACCCTGCACGCAGAAATTGTTGCAATAAATCGTGCATGCAAAAAACTGGGGACAAAATTCCTGGAAGGATGCGACATATATGTGTCCTTGGAACCATGTGCCATGTGTGCGACTGCGATATCTTTCGCACGCATACAAAATGTTTACTTTGCAGCAACAGATGAAAAAGGCGGTGGAATCACTGCCAACGCTCGAATTTATGACACAGACAAGCACTTGTGGAAACCGGCGGTTCATCATGCGTCAGAATTTGCAGAAGAGTCAGCCAAGTTGTTAAGAGAATTCTTTGCATTGCGCAGAAAAAACAAAAAATCAAATTAGTTTTTGTACATTATGTCGAAATAAAAAAACCGTTCCAACAGGAACGGTTTTTGAGTTTTCGAAACGATTAACGTTTTGAGAACTGAGTAGAACGACGTGCCTTGCGGTAACCGTAGTGTTTACGTTCAACAACACGGCTATCACGTGTCAAGAAGCCAGCAGCTTTCAACACGGTGCGCAATTCTGGTTCAACCTTTTCCAATGCCTTGGAGATACCGTGTTTTACGGCACCAGCCTGACCAGACAAACCGCCACCTTCAACCATGGCAACGATGTCGTATGATGTTTCGCGTTTTGTTACACCAAATGGCTGTGCAATAATCATCTGTAATACTGCACGACGGAAATATTCGTTTGATGCTTTGCCGTTTACGATGATATTGCCCTTACCTGGCATTAAATATACACGTGCAACAGAATCTTTACGCTTACCAGTTGCATATGTTGCATCATTCAATTTTGGTGCAGTCACAGATGTTTTTTTTGCAACTGCTTTCTTTGCAGGGGCAGCCTTTTTAACTGTCTTTGTTGCTGTCTTTTTTACTTCTGCCATTATTCGCCCCTTTTGTTTTTACGGTTCAAGCCACCGAAATCAATAACTTCTGGTTTCTGGGCTTCGTGTTTATGTTCTGCGCCAGCATATACATGCAATTTTGTTAAACGCTGATTTGCCAATGCAACAGCTGTGCGACGACCCATCATGCGTTTTACAGCATTGAAAACCAATTTTTCTGGTTTTTCTTCGCGCATCTGACCCAATGTGCGAGATTTCAAAGAACCTGTCCACAAAGAATGCCAGAAGAAACGGTCTTTGTCAGCCTTGTGGCCAGACAATGCAACCTTGTCAGCATTGATAATGATAACATGATCACCACAATCCATGTTTGGTGTCCATGTTGGCTTGTGCTTGCCACGCAGGATGTTAGCAGTATATGCCGCCAAACGACCCAATGTGCAATCAGTTGCGTCAATCAGATACCATTTAGCATCTAATTCGCACTTTTTTAACGATTTTGTCGCTGCCATTTTGTTTTACCTTTGTTGTTTATTAATTTAAAGCGGGGCTATTATGCCCCATATCCGCAGAAAAGTCAAGGAAAATCGATATGGTATTATTATACCACACAAAAAAATAAAACAAATAAAAACCCACCGTGTGGTGGGTATAAATTATTCGGCATTTGGTTGCGGCGCTGGAACCGGTGCCACAGGTTTCTTTTTCATGTGTGGCTTGCGTCCTTTGCGCATCATTGGTTTCTTAGACGCTTTGAATTCTTCGATGGAGACGCAACCGTCTTTGTTTTCATCCATTTTTGGTGCCATTTCAGCCATTTTTGGACATGTGGCAACCATGCAACCATCTTTGAATTCTGGACGTGGCATCATTGGTTTGCCCTTGCAGCCGAGCATTTGTGCGGCAACAAAACCCAATGAAAAGATTATCAAGAACAAGATTAACTTTTTAACAAAACCACCCTTGTGGCAGCATTTTCCGGCGCATGCACATCCCTTGGTGCAGCCGCATGGATGTGTTTCAACAACAACTTCCTTGACAACAGGTGTTGCTTTTTTCGTAGCAACCTTTTTAGCAGCTGTTTTTTTTACTGTTGGTTTTTTTGTGGTTTTCTTTTCTGCCATTTGTCCCTTCCTTTTGTTTTTGTTTGACGATGCAATTGTATTCGATAAAAAAATGGTTGTAAAGAAAAAAGTATAAAAAACAAATCCCCCAATCGGGAGATTTGTTACAAATTTATGCAAAATTGCATATATCTTAGTTCAAAGCTTCTTTCAATGCTTTACCTGGTTTGAATTTAGGCTGAGTAGAAGCTGGGATTTTGATTGCAGCGCCAGTCTGAGGGTTGCGGCCTGTTGTTGCTTTGCGTTTTGCAGTTGCAAATGTACCAAAACCAACCAAGCGAACTTCGCCTTTCTTTTTCAAAACTTTTGTCACTGTATTGATGAATGCATCCAAGCATGCAGCAGCAGTTGCTTTTGTAACATCAACTTCGTTTGCAATTGCGTCGATTAATTGTTGTTTGTTCATATGTTTCTCCTTTCATAGAATTTTAATAGTGTCCCGCAGTGCCATCAACAACATGAAACACTTTTATTCCAAGACTATTGTTTGTACTGCTTGTCCGAATCGTAGAGAATTCCGCCCTTTAAGTCAAGCCAATAATTAAAAAAGCGCAAACTTCTGCTTTGTTGACAAAAAAGCATGATGTTTTTTCGCAGAAAATCAATAAAAAACACCCGCCAAATGCGGGTTGTTATTATTTAATATTTTGTTTAATTTATCCCATTCAATGCACGCAGCATATTTTTTATAAGTGTACGTTGGGAATCGTGCGGTAGTTTCCAATACATATTTATAAGTTGCAATGATTCATTCTTGCCCAATGGATCATCTGTTTTTTGGTCGCTTACACATGGTTTGGGCAGATGACCATTGCGCGGTTCTCGTTCCATATGTCCAGGTAATCCACAAAAGAAAAATGATATTGGTGTTTGAAGCGCAACACTTAATTCGAATAGGCGCGATGCAGGTATGCGATTGCCAGCACATTCATATTTTTGAATTTGTTGAAATGTGACACCGCATAATTTCGCCAAATCTTTTTGAGACATGCCCATCATGGCACGGCGAAGTTGCATGCGTTGACCAATATGTTCATCAATTACATTCGGATTCATTATCTTTCTGCGTGTTATCATATTAAAAAAAGCCCCCCTGTAATTCTGTTGTAATGCATGAGTTAATTTTATACAATTTTAGGTTGCTTTTGCAATTAAAAAACAGTTATGGTACCATAATAGTAAATTGATTTATAGTAAGGGGAAGAAATGAAGAAACCATTAGTTTTATGTATTATGGATGGGGTGGGCATTGATGCAAGCAGTGATAAAAATGCAGTCACATGTGCAAAAATGCCGTTTTTTAACAGACTGTTAGCAAAATATCCGCACGCAAAATTGAATGCCAGCGGGGTTGCCGTTGGATTGCCAGATGGAACAATGGGGAATTCCGAAGTTGGACATATAACAATGGGGGCTGGCCGTGTTGTAAACCAGTTTTTGCGCAGATTCCAAATTGAAAATTGGGACAAGAACATCGGATTGCAGACCTTTATTAAAAATGTACATGCAGACAATGGCATTGTGCATGTAGCGGGCTTAATGTCGGACGGACGTGTGCACGCAGATGTAAATGATATTTTGCAGATTATGAAACTGATTATTCAGGCAGGCCTGCGCGTATGCATTCACTTTATCGCAGATGGACGGGACACCCTGCCCCAGTCTGCGGGACAATATATAGATTTAATTAAACGGGTCTTGGCCAAAGAAATGGCTGATGGTCGTGCGTTTTTTGGAACTTTGACTGGACGATACTGGGCAATGGACAGAAATAATAATCTGGATCGCACACAATTGGCATTTGATGCGATCGCATGCGCACAATCTGAATATCATGCTGCAACCATTGATGATGCGTTGCGTGACGCATACACTCGTGGAGAAACTGATGAATTTATTAAACCAACGGTAATCGATGGTGATGTAAAAATAACTGATAAAGATGGATTCTTGTTTGGGAATTATCGCAGCGACCGTGCCCGTCAAATTATGCGCGCCATATTGACAATAAATGCACATGTATTATGTTTTTCACAATATGGCGAAGGGCTGAACGAATTGTGCCCTGCGTTGTTGCCAGATATTGCGGTGAGAAACACTTTGGGGGATGTGCTGGCAGAAAATGGTTTATCCCAATTAAGAATTGCAGAAACAGAAAAATATAATCATGTGACTTATTTCTTTGATGCAGAACGCAATATTGACTTTCCAAATGGCGACAAGGTGTTAATTGCGTCACCAGATGTCGCAACTTTTGACATGAAACCAGAAATGTCTGCGATTGAAATTACAGACGCATTGTTGCCACGGCTGGGCGAATTTGATGTTGTTATATTGAATTGGGCCAATGGCGATATGGTTGGACATACCGGAAACATGGATGCTGCTGTACGCGCGATGGAAGTTTTAGATACCCAATTGGCACGATTGGTGCCTGCGGTTTTGAATATTGGTGGTCAATTATTGATAACCGCAGATCATGGAAACGCAGAAAAAATGTGGGACACAAAAAATAATCTGCCCTGGACGGCGCATACGACCAACCCTGTGAACCTGATTTATGTGTCGGACAATGCGAAGACGCTTCATGATGGCGGTTTGGCAGATATTGCCCCGACCATGCTGAAAATACTGGGGATTTCCCAGCCGTCAGAAATGACAGGTCAACCGTTGTTGTAGTCAAATCCCGTGCACACGGGATTTTTTCTTGTTATGCCCCAGTTTGCGGTTGAAATGTTAAAAATCCTTTGCTATGCTAGCCGCCGAAGAGAAAAAAAAGAAAAGGATTTCAAATGTATATACTTGCACTGAATTGTGGTTCTTCATCCTTGAAGTATCAAGTGTTTGACGCAGGGTCCAAGGCCGTGGTCGTTGGCGGTAATGTTGAAAAAATTGGATTGCCAGATTCTTTCTTGACCCAGAAATATCCAGATGGCGCAAAAGACAAACGCCCATTTAATATGCCAAATCATAACGAAGCGTTGGATCGTGTTTTGTTTATGTTGCGCGGCGCATCAATTGACTTGAATGAAATCAAGGGCGTTGGCCACCGTGTTGTTATGGGCGGCGATAAATTTGCATCTTCTGTCGAAATTACAGACGATGTTATCAAGACAATTGATAAATTGTCACCATTGGCACCATTGCATAATCCACCTGCATTGATGGGGATTATGACTGCGAAACAGTTGTTGCCAAACGCAAAACAAGTTGCAGTATTTGATACTGCATTCCATCAGACAATGCCTGACTTTTCTTATCGTTATGCGGTTCCACGTGCATGGTATACAGAATTGGGTGTTCGTAAATATGGTTTTCATGGCACAAGCCACCTGTATGTTTCAAAACGTGCGGCAGACATGCTGGGCAAACAGCCAAAAGACTGCAATTTGATTACAATGCATATTGGATCTGGCGCATCTGCAACCGCTATTCGCAACGGTATTTCCGTAGATACATCTTTGGGAATGACACCATTGGCGGGTTTAACAATGGGTACACGCCCAGGCGATTTGGATCCAGGTGTTGTTTTGTATGTTATGGAACAGTTGAAACTGACACCAGCCCAGATGCAGACACATTTAAGCAAAGATTCTGGTCTGAAGGGGCTGACAGAATGTTTCGCAGATCGTCGTGATGTAGAAGAAAACCGTGACACAGATGACAAATGCCGTCTGGCCATCGATATGGAAGTACAAAATGTAAAGAAATATATCGGTGCATTTATGGCAGAATTGGGCCGTGTTGACGCAGTTGTATTCACCGCAGGTGTTGGCGAAAACGACGAATATCTGCGCGAAAAATTCTGTACAGGAATGGAAAATCTGGGGGTTAAATTGGATGTTAAGAAAAATGCCCAGACATTGGCCCGTCTTGGCGCAGGCGAAACAGTAATTAGCACACCAGATAGTCCAGTTAAGATATTTATGATTCCAACAAATGAAGAACTGGTTATCGTTGAAGATACACTGGCGATTATGAATGGAACATATAATCCAAACCATCTGTTGATGAATTACAGTTTTGCGAATACTCAAAAACAGAAATAAGAAAATGCCCCAAACGGGGCATTTCTTTTTGTATGTTTTTAATTTGATATTGAATATTTATCAATAATTCACTAAATTTATTAGTGATGAAACAAGAATTGATAGATTTTTTGAATACGGATTTACAATTTATCAAGGGCGTTGGACCGGTATTGGCCACACGGTTGGCAGATGTCTTGGGTGGACGACGGGTGCTGGATTTCTTGCGACATCGTCCATCGTATGTGCGCACACGTGGTGTCACGGAAAATATTTCGGGCGTGATACCAGGCGATACATTAACGGTTCCGTTGTTGGTTAAATCACACAAACCAGGCGGCGCTTTTGGACGGGGACGCAGACGACCAACCCAGATTATATGTAATGACAAAATGGGAAATACCGTCATTATTCAATTCTTTAATGCGAATTATTTAGATTATTGGTTAAAAAAATTACCGATCGGTCAATGGCGGATGGTTTCTGGGAAGTTAGAACGGGGAACGCGACCAACAATCAATCATCCGGACTTTATCGAAGAAATGCAAAATGCACATAAAATACCAATGTTTCAGGCAGTCTATCCTGCGGGCGAAGGTTTAACCCAGAAGGTTTTTGCAAATATTCGAAACCAGGTGTTTGATGCCTTGCCAGACAAATTGCGTGGCGAATCTGATGCGCGTGTGGTGGAATTTTTTGATGCATTGCAACATGTGCATTTTCCACAATCAGATTCTGATTTAGAACCAAACAATACATACATGGCAAAGTTGGCATATTGTGAATTGTTGGCACACCAGGCAGCAATTGTGATTAGTCGACGCAATCGTCAAGATGTGCGAAATCAGCGCACACCACGTGCCAAAAAATATAATCTGATGGATGCATTCTATGGCATTTTACCATTCGAAATGACATGCCCACAAAAGCGTGTGTGTGATGAAATTTTTTCGGATATGACACAACCTGTACCAATGATGCGATTGGTCCAAGGTGATGTGGGCAGTGGCAAAACAATTGTCGCATTAGCTGCGGCAATAAAAATGGCGGAAACAGGTGGTCAGACAGCATTGTTGGCACCAACAGATACCTTGGCCCAGCAACACTTTGCAAAGCTAAAGCCAATGTGTGATAAAATTGGCGTTGTGTGCGACATTTTAACAGGTCGCGACAAGGGGGTTGCACGCCGTGAAAAGTTGATTTCTTTGCGTTCGGGCCGGACACGAATTGTTATTGGAACCCACGCCTTGTTTTCCACAGATGTCTTATATAAAGATTTAGGTCTGGTAATCGTTGACGAACAACATCGGTTTGGTGTTGCACAACGTGAAGCCTTGCGCAACAAAGGAAACAATCCGGATTTGTTGGCATTGTCTGCAACACCGATTCCACGAACATTGTCAATGACGATATATGGCGATATGGATGTTTCGATTATCAACGAAAAACCAGCAGGCCGTAAACGCATTATTACGACTAAGTTAATGCCAGATAGAACCTTGGACTTGGTCAATCGATTGAAACCCCAGGTTGATACAGGGTCAAAGGTATTCTGGATTTGTCCTTTGGTTGAAGAATCTGATGATGATATTGGGATGACCGCTGCCGAAGAAAGACATAAATTCTTGGCGCAACATTTTGCAAATGTTGGCTTGGTGCACGGTCAAATGGACAAGAAAGTGCGTGACAAAGTTATGGCGCAATTCGCAGACAATAATTCTGGGATGGGGGTACTGGTTGCAACAACTGTCATAGAAGTTGGAATTGATGTTCCGCATGCCTCGATTATCGTTATTGAAAATGCAGAAAGATTTGGCTTGGCAGCATTACACCAATTGCGTGGTCGTGTTGGACGCGGCGACCTACAATCTTACTGTATTTTGATGTGTGGCAAAAACATCAATGAACATGGCGTACGTCGTTTGGATGTATTATGTGAAACAGATGACGGATTTGTCATTGCAGAACAGGATTTAATGATGCGTGGTGTTGGCGAATTGCTGGGGACACGGCAAAGCGGTTGGATGCGGTATTATTTCGTCGATTATCGTGAACATCGGGATTTATTCAAATTGGCATCCCATGCCGCCCGTGATAATGATATTGACTTATGGGTAAATGATTTGATGTTAATATTTGATCGTGGGGTTATTGCTGGTGCGTAGGCTGATCGTATCTTTGACATTATGTTTATATGCCACAATTGGTTTTGCGGCATCACTGATAAACGATACAGAAACAGAACGGGTTTTATATGATTTGGTTGCCCCACTAGCAACGGCCGCAGACATTCCGCAAAATCGTGTTAAAATCCACATTGTAAATGACGATGACTTTAATGCCTTTGTTATGGGCGGCGAAGATGTTTATTTGTACACGGGGTTATTACAGCAAATAAAAAATCCAAGTGCACTTCAGGCGGTTGTCGCACACGAATTTGGACATACAATTGGCGGACATGTCGCCCAGATGTCAGAACGGATGAATGCAGAAATGAAACGAACCATGCTGATCCAAGCGTTGGGTGTCGGACTGATGGTGGCAGGCGGCAATCCGACATTGGGCGCAGGGGTACTGGCAGGGTCAAGCGGTATTGCACAACAGTCAATGATGGCGTTTAGTCGTGACGAAGAAAGAATAGCAGATAATTTAGGCGTGGATTTGATGATTGATGCAAAACAAAATCCAAATGGTTTTGTTGATGTTTTTGAACAAATGCAAAAGTTATCGGGGGCCGCAGAATCCAAGATAAACCCAAATGCAATCAATCATCCGCTGACAACAGAAAGATTAAATAATGTTCGAACATATATTAAACAAAAAGCGTCTAAAATTTCCGTGGACACGACCAAGGAAAAAAATCGTGGCGCAGAATACGAATTAGTGCGTGCAAAGCTGGTTGGGTATTTAGAAAAGCCTGGGCGTGTATTGGAATTGTATCCGTATTCTGATAAATCTGATGCGGCGTTGTATGCACGAGCAATTGCAAATATGCGTGCCGGAAATTTAGATAGCGCCAAAACGGGAACCCAGACATTGATTGGACGTGCGCCAAACAATCCTTATTTTTACGAATTATTGGGCGATATTTTATATCAATATGGACATTATGACGACAGTGTGGACGCGTATCAAAAATCACTGGATTTGGTTGATGGCGATGCACCCCAGATTCAGACCGCATTGGCATTAGTTTTGACAGAACGAAATAAGCCAGATGATAATATGCGTGCGATTGATTTGTGTAAGCGTGCGTTGCTGACAGAACCGGCACCATTGGCGTATTGGGTGCTGGCACGGGCGTATGGCGATGATGATATGGGACGACAAATGTGGGCGATGGCGGAATACTATCAAATGATTGGTAAAAATACGGATGCACAGAAATACGCCAAGCGTGCCAGACAACACCTAAAAAAATCAGACCCAGAATATATTAAATCAAGTGATATTATAAAATAAAATACGCACCCGTGGGTGCGTATCGCAGATGGACATATAAGCCGGATTCTGTACTGCCGTTGGTCCAGTATGTTTTGCATACCACACCATGGTAGTGGACATGATTAATCTGCATATCACATTGCTGTGTATGTCAAGCCTTCTACCCGCCCCCAATGCGGGACACATATAGGGGGCCTATTTGAAGTTGCTGCACGCAGAGATTGCCCGTTTCACTCGAATTTAATCGTTTACGTCACTGTTGCTCTAATCGTCAGGTTACCCTGCCCGGTAAATTAGCCGGTGCGCTGTCCCGTGCAGTCCGGACTTTCCTCGTCCCCTTGTTAGTCAAGGGTCCACCATGTCCCGTCCATCTTACGGTGGCGTATATTATCATGATTTTGGTGAATTTCAATAAATTTTGCGCAGGGGTTTATTCGCCCTGCTTTTTCGCCGCCCCAAGAGCATGACGCAACGCCTGTTCTGCAATTTGGCGGATTTTTGGGGCAAATGTACGCATGTTCATCGTGTCTGCCACAGTATTTCCGAACAGTCGGGCGATATATTCGATTTGGGTTGGCGCAACAATGAATACATCGCTGGTGATATTTGCTGGATTTAACTTGTGAACAGATTCTTGCATGACAGTATTCCCCCCTTGGTTTACCACAATATATCATAAATTTTTGGATTTATCACTTGTTAATTTTTGCAAATGCTATTATATCATAAAGTGACTTGACCGCAAGGTGCAAAATTGCTATAAATTTCGTGATAAAAACAAGGAAAGATGATTATGAAAAATATATTAAGTAAAATTTTGGGGTCGGCAAATGACCGTTTGGTGAAAAGTTATGATAAAACGGTGTCCCTGATAAATGATTTGGAACCTAAATATCATGAAATGACAGATAAGCAATTGCGCGAGCAAACGGATGTCCTGCGTGCAAGGTTGGCGGCCGGTGAAAAAGAAAAAGATATTTTGCCAGATGCGTTCGCCCTGGTGCGCGAGGCATCAATTCGTACAATTGGCTTGCGCCATTTTAATGTTCAAATGATTGGCGGTATGGTTTTGACCAATGGCCAGATTGCAGAAATGAAAACCGGTGAAGGTAAAACATTGGTTGCAACATTGGCCATGTACTTAAAGGCGTTGCATGGCAAGGGCGCGCATTTGATTACGGTAAATGATTATTTGGCATCACGTGACGCAGAATGGATGGGTGAAATTTATCGCTTTTTGGGGTTAAGTATCGGTATTATTCAACATGATATGACCGACGAAGAAAGACGTGCGGCGTACGCATGCGATATTACATATGTGACTAATTCTGAACTGGGGTTTGATTATCTGCGTGATAATATGAAGTTTTCCAAGAAACAACAGGTATTGCGCCCGTTCTTTTTTGCAATCGTTGACGAAGTTGACAGTATTTTAATTGACGAAGCACGCACTCCGTTGATTATTTCTGGGCCGGCAGAAGATACCAGTGAACTGTATGCCAAGGTTGATGCCGTGGTTGCCCAATTAAAAGAATCTGACTTCAAAAAAGACGAAAAAGATAGACATGTGACATTGACTGAATCTGGGGTAGATTCTGCGACACAATTGTTGAAAGATGCGGGTTTGCTGGTTGGCGACAATTTATATGCATCTGAAAATGCGGCATTAGTTATGCATATCCAACAGTCTTTGTTGGCGCATCATTTGTATCAGAAAAATGTTAACTATGTTGTACGCAATGGCGAGATTTTAATCGTCGATGAATTTACAGGCCGTGTGATGAGTGGTCGTCGCTTTGGCAAAGGCTTGCACCAGGCGATTGAAGCCAAAGAACATGTAAAGGTTCAACCAGAAAATCAGACTGTGTCCAGTATTTCTTATCAGAACTTGTTCCGTTTGTATCCAACATTATCTGGCATGACGGGCACCGCAATGACAGAAGCGGCAGAATTTGAAGAAATCTATAAGTTGCGAGTTGTATCAATCCCAACAAACCGTCCGGTTGCACGTAACGATCATCATGATGAAATTTATCTGAACAAAGATGAAAAATATACGGCAATCTTAAAGCAAATTGAAGAATGCTTGAACAGAAAACAGCCAGTATTGGTTGGTACTGTTTCTATTGAAAAGTCTGAAGAACTGGCAGCGATTGTGCGCAAAAAATTAAAAGTAGAACCGGCGGTTTTGAATGCAAAACATCATGAATCCGAAGCTAAAATTGTTGCCCAGGCAGGCGCCCCAGGCGCATTGACGATTGCAACAAATATGGCAGGTCGTGGAACAGATATTAAGTTGGGCGGAAATGCCGAAGCACTGATTGCAGAACTGGATTCGTCTGCCGAAGATTTTGAAGACAAAAAGAAAGAAATCTATGCACAAATCGAAGCCAACAAAAAACAGGTTTTAGATGCAGGAGGATTGTATGTTATCGGCACAGAACGACATGAATCACGTCGTATCGATAATCAGTTGCGTGGGCGTTCTGGACGTCAAGGCGACCCAGGTGATTCAAAATTCTTTTTGGCGTTAGACGATGATTTAATGCGTATATTTGGTGCAGCACGTTTACAAGGCATGCTGACTACCCTGGGATTAAAAACAGGTGAAGCAATTACCCATCCATGGATTACCAAGGCATTAGAAAAAGCGCAAAAACGTGTTGAAGCCAGATACTTTGAGGCACGCAAAGAACTGCTGAAATATGACGATGTGGCAAACGAACAGCGTACAGTTATTTATAAACAGCGTGATGATTTGATGACATCAGAAGACTTGTCACCATTGGCACGTGAAATGATTGGCGATGTGGTTGAACTGATTTGTGAAGCAAATATCCCAGAAAAAGCAATGCCTGCAGATTGGAATCTGGCGGGGATTCACGGTGCAATGATGCGCATATTTGCGTTAGATATAACAGATATTGAAAAATGGAAAACAGACGAATCCATTACAGAACGCAAGGCATATGAAATACTGTGCAACTTGGCATTGCGTAGATATGAAGGGCAAGCCACAAAGTATGGACCAGAATTGATGCAGATGGCATCACGCCAGATGATGTTGGGGGCGTTGGATTCTGTGTGGAAAAAGCATTTGCAACAGATGGATTATCTGCAAAGCGCAATTGGCTTGCGTGGGTATGCCCAGAAGAACCCATTGTATGAATACAAACGTGAAGCGTTGGATTTGTTCAAAAATACGATAAACAATTTCAAAATAATGTCTATCTCGTATATTTGTCGTATGGAACTGACACGTGAAGATGTGGCGGCGACCGAAGCAGAACGAGCCAAGCATGATGCAGGCTTGAACCAGGCGACGGGCGCAGAACGTCGTAATTCGCCATGTCCATGCGGTTCTGGATTAAAATACAAACATTGTTGTGGTAAATTGCACTAAAGGTTTTCCTTGGTGCAATTTATTTGATTTATTGTTGTTCTTGGTAATGGCATAGTAAGGTAGAAAGGGAAAGGGGAAATGCAGCCATTTATTCATCTTCGTACACATTCACGATTTTCTGTGGGGGCAAGTACGCTGACAGTTAAAAACATTCCAAATTTATGTTTGGCGGCAAATATGCCTGCGTGTGCGTTGACGGATACGAATCTGATGTCGGGGTGTGCAGAATTTTCAGATGTTATGCCAAAGAACAAACTTCAACCAATTATTGGTCTTGAAGCAACATTAAACCAACATGCGGCAGATCCAAAAATTTTACGGTCTGAATCTTTGTCCAAGATTGTTTTGTTGGCACAAAATCATACGGGATATTTGAACCTGTGTGAGTTGAACAGAATTATGTACATGCGTACGGAAAATCATCATTTAGGACCATACATAACATTTGATGAATTAGACGCACATAAAGACGGGGTGATATGTTTGTCTGGGGCGCACCTTGGGCCATTGGGCATGGCGATTTTGAATGGCCAGGACACCCAGGCAAGTGCATATGCAAAAAAGCTGCATGATATTTTTGGCGATAGATTCTATATCGAAATCCAACGACATGGGCTGGAAGATGAAATAAAAACAGAACCGGGTTTCTTGAAGATTGCCCAAGAATTAGATATTCCAATTGTCGCAACAAATGATGTTTGTTTCGCCGCAGATACCGACTATGAATCGGCAGATGCGTTGGGATGCGTATTGGGCCAGACCAAGGTTATTGATCCAGAACGCCCACGCAAATCGTCAGAGCAATATTTTAAGTCTACAGAGCAAATGCAGGAAATCTTTTCTGACCTGCCAGAAGCGATTGAAAACACATGGGTCATTGCCCAGCGTTGTGGCTTTATGGTGAATGTACATGAAAAGCCTTTGTTGCCACGATTTGGTGATGACTTGGAAACAGAATGTCAAATGTTGCGTGACAATACCATGAACGGCCTAAAACGCAGGTTGGAACAGCATGGTATTACTGATACAGCCCCATATTATGAGCAGGCAGAATTTGAACTGGGGGTTATTATTGGAATGGGATTCCCAGGGTATTTCTTAATCGTAGCAGATTATATTGACTGGTGCCGAAACAACGATGTTTTGACGGGACCTGGGCGTGGTTCTGGGGCGGGTTCAATTGTGGCCTGGGCGTTAGGTATCACAAATGTTGATCCGTTAAAGTATGGGTTGCTGTTTGAAAGATTCTTGAACCCGGATCGTATTTCTATGCCGGACTTTGACGTGGACTTTGAACCAACAGGTATTGAACGCGTCTTGTCGTATGTTTGTGATAAATATGGACATGATTCTGTGTGTCGTATTATCACATTTGGCAGTCTGCAGGCACGTGGTGCAATTCGTGATATTGGCCGTGTGTATGGTATGCCCTATTCCAAATCTGACAGATTATCTAAACTTATTCCACAGGACGCCAAGACATTGAAAGATGCGGTCGGAATGTCCGGGGAAATTCAAGAAATATTGAACAATGACGAAGACTTAAACAAAGTTGTGACCGTTGCTGAGGAATTAGAGGGGTCACTGCGAAATCTGGGACAGCATGCATGTGGTGTTGTTATCGGCGACCGACCAACGACCAAGATTGCACCGGTGTATCGTGACCCTGCCAACCCGTTGCCGTCGTGCCAGTTTGACGGTAAGTATTTGGAAAAATCTGGGTTGATTAAGTTTGACTTTTTGGGACTGGAAACATTGGTTGTATTAAAGTATGCAACACGACTTATACAACAGACCCGTGGCGTCAATATTGACCTGGATCAAATTCCAACAGATGACCCAAAAACCATGAAATTGTGGCAGCAGGGATTGACCGAAGGTATATTCCAATTTGATGCCCCGTTTGTGCAACAGACATTGCGTAAAATGCACCCAACCAGTTTCTTAGAAATATCTGCGTTGAATGCGCTAAACCGTCCGGGTCCTATTGCGTTTATCCCCCAATTTATCGCACGTATGCACGGCGAAGAAACAATCGAATATGTTCATCCACGTGCAGAACCAATCTTGAAAGAAACATACGGAATTATTGTATATCAAGAACAGGTTATGCAATTGACTCGTGTACTGGCGGGATTTACACGCGGACAATCAGACAACGTGCGCAAGGCGATGGGTAAAAAGATTATCGCCATGTTGGATGAACTGGAAGGTAAATTTTATGAGGGGTGTGAAAAAGAAGGTACCCTGGACCGTCAGACAGCAAAAGATTTGTGGGAAAAGTTTAAGGACTTTGCAAAGTATGCATTTAATAAATCGCATGCGATTGCATATTCCATTGTTGCAAACCAATGCGCATACCTGAAAGCAAACTATACCCCGGAATTTTTGGCAGCATCTATGTCCAGTAATTTGAATGATACGGACCAATTGGCGATTTTTGTAGATGATGCCAAGTCTAATTTCGGAATTCAGATTGTTGCCCCAGATATTAATGAAAGCGAATCTTTGTTTACAGTAAAAGAAGGCAAGATTGTTTATGGTCTGGCAGCATTAAAAGGCGTTGGAACAGTTGCGACCGATGCAATCGTTGCGGAACGTGAAAAAGGCGGAAAATTCAAGAATCTAACCGACTTTGCAAAGCGATGTGCCCCAATCATGAACAAACGCATTTTAGAAGCGTTTGCCAAGACCGGTGTATTGGATTCGTTGGAACCAAATCGGGCGGCAATTTATATGAATGCAGATGCAATATTGTCTTATGCGGCCAAGTCCAAGGATGGGGCAAATATGCTGTCGCTATTTGCAAATACGGTCGAAGATGATGTGGTTGAAGATAGATTGCGCAAAAATTTACCCAAGACAGAACCGTGGACATTCGGTCAGAAACTGGAAAATGAATTGTCGGCATTGGGATTTTATATCTCGGCCCATCCGTTGGACCAGTACAAGCACTTAATCGCACGGGCAAACCTGGCGACCAGCGCAACATTGGAATCAATGGGCGACAGAAAACCTGTGCAAATTGCGGCAAATGTTAATTCTTTTGGTCGCCGTCGCACCAAGACAGGTAAAGAAATGATTACCATAAATGCGTCGGATAGTTTTGGAAATATCGATGCAGTGGCCTTTGGTGATTCTGCGATTGAATTTGCCCAAATATTGTCGACAGAAAATGTGGTTCTGATTTCTGGCAAGACATCAAATCGTGATGACAGGATTTCAATATTTGTTGATTCTATCACCCCATTGACACAGTGGGTTGCAAAAATAGCAAAAAAGGTAACATTGGATATTCGTGATGGAAGCGTGCTGCAAGATGTAAAAAAGGCATTAATCGCTTTGCCACGTGGATATACACGGGTTGAATTAGTCTTGCATGGGGCCGAAAAGACGGCGACAGTTGCGTTGCCTGGTGGTGTGGAACTTGGCGCCACAACGGTGTCTGATTTGACAGCATTGGGTTTAAGGGTGGAGATTGAATAACATGACAAAGCATATCCCGGTTTTATTGGGCGCAGTATTAGATGCATTGGGCGACATTCGTGGCAAAACAATTGTTGATTGTACCTTTGGTGCCGGCGGGTATTCACGAGCATTCTTGGAACGTGGTGCAAATGTGATTGCGTTTGACCGTGATCCAAATGTTGTGGATGATGCCATGGCCATGTGTGCCGAATATGGCGACAGATTTACATTTGTGCCCCGCCCTTTTTCACATATTGGCGACCTTGAGTCTATGGTTGATGCGATTGTGTTTGATTTAGGGATTTCATCAATGCAGATTGATAACGCAGAACGAGGCTTTTCTTTCCGTATGGATGCGCCTTTGGACATGCGGATGGAATCAAATGGCACAACGGCCACAGAATTGATAAAAGAAAAGTCTGTGTCTGAATTGGCGGACATTTTGCGCAATTATGGCGATGTAAAAAAAGCAAGTATTTTGGCCCGTGTGATAAAAGATAAAATGCCAGAAACGACATTTGAATTGCGTGATTTAGTCCATAACCCAAAAGATATTGCCCCAGTATTCCAGGCCTTGCGCATTGCGGTAAACGATGAAATGGGGGAACTGGAACGGGCGTTGGCGGCAGTTCCGGGTCTGTTGGTTCAAGGTGGACGTTGCGTATGTGTGACATTTCATTCGTTAGAAGACAGAATTGTAAAAAATAAATTCAAGGAATGGACGACGGCACCTGGTGATCCACGCATGCCAACGGTAGCAGCGGCACCATTTCTGGCAATCAAGGCGGCTGTGCCAGATGACACAGAATTGAACGATAATCCACGGGCACGGTCTGCGCATATGCGTGGTGTGATAAAGGCAGCAAAGGAATAAAAACATGGCAAAGATAAAAAAATCTGGGTTGTTAAAACATGTTGCCGATGCCGATGCGGCAAAAAAGGTAAATCCGCTGGATTTGTCTTCGGATCAAGATTTGACAATTGCGCTGATGAATTTAATTCATATCATTGATTTATGTGCTGACAATGGCGATGTGTACGGGGTTGGGAAAATGCTGGTGGATATGACTGACGACCTGATGTCACGAATTGTCGATAAAGGTGGCAAAAAATGGGATTCATCACGACGATTACTGGCAGAATCAATGGACTTGATGGTGGCCGGGAACAAGGCCATGGATTCTGGTCAGAAAGCGGCGGCGCACAAATTGTATGATGATGCGTATGAACAATATTCGTTATTCTGGGGTGTGAATATGGGCATTGTCGATTGTGAATAAACTTTGGCAAATTTGCTATTGATTCAAATCCCTAAAAAATGTTATAATGCAAAAAAGAGAGAATTCGTTGAAAAATAAAATTATGAATTTTTGTTGGTTTCCTGCACTTTGCGCCACATTTGGATTGATGGCGGATGTGGGTGCGGCACAAATGCCTAATCCACGCAGTGCGGTTTCTGTGACGGCCAGTCCACGCAGCGAATCAAATACGGTGCTTCGTGGTGATGGCACAAGTTCTGGGATTGTGTCCCGTGCGGCAACAAATGTGCCCGGGCGCAATGCTTCGGCACGTGCGGCGACAGATGTTCCGGCACGCACCAGTTCGGCACGCACAGCTACAAATATGGGACGCAGCGCAGCGCCTGGGGTTAAAAATATTGGGCGCAGCGCAACAATGTCAAATGGTCGTGACATGGGGGCCAGTTCTGTTGCCGGGGCGGCACGTGCAGCGGCGGTTTCCCGTGCAACGGCGGTTTTTAATGATGTTTCAAAGATTGGCGGTGGCTATGCGGCATGTCGTGATTCATATGCAACATGTATGGATCAGTTATGTGCAAATGCGAATGATACATATCGTCGCTGCTACTGCAGTGAAAAGTTCACAGAATTTCGTGATACAGAGTTGGCATTGGATCAGGCAAAAGACCTGTTGATGCGATTTGAAGATAATAATTTGAATGCGGTTGATAAATCTGCGGCCGAAGTAAATGCAATGTATAGTGCCACGGTCGGTGAAGCGGCAATTAAAAACGATGTTAGTGGTGCACAGGCAATTTTGAACGAAATTGGTGATTTGCTGTCTGGCAAGAAAAAAGCCCAAAAAAATACAGAGAGCATTGGTTTGATGTCGGTTGATTTTTCATCAGATGTTGATGATATCTGGGGCGGCGGCGGTTCTTCGATTTTCGATTCAGATACCGGTGTTAATTTAGAGGCATTAGAAGGTCTTGCCTTGTACAATGCGGCGAACAAGCAATGTATGCAACTGATTACAGAATCATGCACAAATGATGCGGTTTTGAATATGGCGACCAGTGCATATAACATCATGATTGGTCAAGACTGCAATTTGTACGAAAAGAAAATTGACTCTCAACGTGAAGCAGTAAAACAAACGGTGCGCCAGGCGGAAAAATACCTGCGCGAGGCCAGATTAGAAGAATATCGTGCACATAATTCTGCGGATGTTAATGAATGTGTATCCAAGGTAAAAAGTGCAATGCTGACAGATGCGGCATGTGGTGCAAATTACAATCGTTGTTTGGATTATTCTGGGTTGTACATCAATCAGACAACTGGCGAGGCGATATATGGTCCACGTTTATTTGAATTGACGGGCCAAATTGTCCTTGATGGTTCTTCTGATGTTTTGGGGGCGAATCCAGAATTTAATAGTTTCTTGGATGACAAGCGAATGTTTGCATCATCGGCATTGGATACATGCCGTGATATGGCCGATATTGTGTGGGGTGAATTTAAGCGCACCGCATTGATTGAAATTGCCCAGGCACAAGATGCGAAAATCGAAGAAATCAAAATGTCTTGTGTGTCCACAATGAAAGAATGTTATGATACACAAAGCAAGGCGCTGAAATCATTTGATGATACAACCGCCAAAACATCCGGTTCATTGGCGGCGACGGCGTCCCGTTCAATGTGTGCAGACAAGGTGACGGCATGTGCAGCATTGTATGATGGCAATGGGTGTAAATTTGACAACAAAACAGGTAAACTGACGGGGTCAGAAACACATTGCGGATTGCAAGCATTGCTTAATTTTGTAGACTCGGTTGATACAACCAGAATTGCCGAAGGTTGTGAAACAGTGATTGAAACAAAGTTGCAAGAACTTTGCACACCAAAAACAGAAAGTGAATATGGTTATCCATGGGGTTGTCGTTCATTAAAATTACGCACCACTGGAAATGAAACAAATACTTTGCAGCATCAGTTAGAAAGTGCGGCCGAACTTAGTTGCGCAACGGTTGATGATTTAGATATCAAGATAGATGAAAAGATTGATAATGCAATCGCAGAAATTGAAGAATCTTTGTATTTTACACTTCGTGATGAATGTCAGAAGGTGCATGGATATTGGTTGGAACCAAAAGCTTATGAAGAACAGGGTTCACCAACAAAGTTAACCACATTCTATTCTAATGTTTTTGCACGCAGTACAGTTGATGGTTCAGAATTGGGATATTGTGTTGAAAATTCGACACGCGTCGCCTGTTTGAATTTTAATACAGAGGCAGAAGATGGCGATAACATTGCAACATACGATTTACAGTCAGACACCTGTACATTTGCGGAATCTTGGTATAAAACAAGATGTGAATTTATGGGCGGATATTGGGAAAATGCCATTTGTTATGTAGGAAAGAAAGAATAGAACATGAAAAAATTGATGATATCTTTATTGTCTGTACTGACAGCAGTTCCAGCGATTGCCGGTGGTGGATACCGGATACATGAATTCTTGGACATATACGGTATGATGGGAGGCATGTTGTACAAGCAAAAGCATGCGTATAAAGACACGGACGTGTGTATTGGTGTGACATACACGGACAAGAAGTGCGCTAGTGATTGGAATTTTATACAAAATGACTCTAGTAATGAGTACGAACATCGCATTCATCATTCGAGAAACGCGTCTGGGAATCCATGGTGGGATGAACGCGGATATATGATGATGGTGGCATTATTTGTGCATGAGGGCGGGTCGTATTTTTGCCCGGTTCAAATTGGGGCAGAAAATAAAAACAGAGACTCCACGTGGACAGTCTATGCATTGGCAGGGCAGCAACAAAATCATTGTTTTTGGGTCTGTCGCGATGGATACAGTGGCTACCAATGTAAGGATAAGGACAATTATAAAACATGTGATCCTACCCCGATTAAACACAGTGATTACGATCACCTAAAAGCGTCGGATACGGGACCAAACATCGAAGAACAAGTTCCAATGTTTGTATGGAATAGCTATTCGCAGGGACATGAGCATGATATGATTTTTGCGGTGACGGGATGGTTGGAATCTGGACATGGTGTATTGGCACAACCTGTTATAACCTTTTGTGCAAATCATTCAACGTGGCCTGATATACGTAGTTCCATACAGGTTTATCCTGCCAATTTTTCAGAACAAGTGTTGTTGTGCAAGGACGGCTATCGTCCACAGGGCAATGATTGCGTGCCTGCGAATGCCAGTATATGCCTGGCAGCAGAAGGTAAAATGTGTCAGGGATGGTCATCGGGCTTTGATGAAAGCATTCATAAACTTGTAAAAAATCCAGATTCAAGTCAGGATTGTTATCAATACAGATGCAAACAAGCAAATATGGCATTTGTGTCCGAAGACGATCGTTCGTGTGCTGAATGTACCGCATCGTTGCGTGATGGCATATCTGTGTGGGATGGAACATGTGCATCTTGTCCAGTGGGTCAGGTATTTATGGGTGGCGATGTAAATAATACCAGCAAAAAAGTCTGTGGTGACGCGTATGCCCTGACCAAGACAGATATGATGTATGGACTGAATAATAAAAAGTCAGATGTCACAAAACTTGAAGATCAATGTTGGGCATCTGGAACAACAGATGGATATAGGGAATGTGTTTTGCCAGGACAATATAGCACCGATGGCAATTAATGCTTGCAGTAATAAAAAATCCCCCGAATGGGGGATTCTTTTTAACCACACAGATGGGGTAATACCAATGCGACAAACACACACCACATTCGCATCCAGGTATCAATATCGCATAACACATGGATATATACCACCCCACCCCCCAACAAAAAGGACAACAGATTAGCATATTATAAAAAAAAGCATGAAATATATGTTCTTGTTAGATATATACCCCAAGCGCAAAAAAAATCGCCCAGATGGGCGATTCTTATTTGCTTAGGCATCCGGCAAAACTTTGTGCCAGCACAGATGTTTCTGCCGTCGTTAATGTTGTCACAGGAACAATAAAGCAACGGGCATTATCACGCAAGATAAATACCTTGGTCCCCAGTTTGTATGCCTTTTGCATATTGTCCATATCAGCGCTGGTTAAAAAGGCATTCTGGGTAATTGCAGAATTTGATAAGCCGGCCATTACAACCTGTTGCGCCATTTGGTAATTATCAAGACGGCTTTGTGATGTGATATCCATGTACAAAGACTGATTTTCAAATGGATTTTCAATTCGTTGTGGTTCTGGGAATGATGCGCCCAATGCCAATGCCGCCACAGTTTGTAATGCGGTTGGAACAGTTGCATCCTTGGTTGTTCCTTGTGACGCCAAATTCAGTTGCATATTATCACCACATGCCAAGTTCATACGATTTGTGTAGCCAGCCAGAACGGCATCTACGGCAGATTGCCAATTCGCACCACGACTGTTCATGTCAAGTCCGACCATCTTTTCTGCCCATCCCCAGATATTAGAGCCAACATTCCCAGCATTCGCAAAACGTGTCACCATTTCCGCACTGCCCCCCGGGATGCCAGAACCGCAATAATCTGTTAACATTGTGACCAACATGCTGTCTGTTTCGTTGCCATACGCCAATGCCACAGAGTGACACGCCATGGCGGCTTCTAACTCTTGACGGCGCAACAAGCATAAATCAGAATTAGATTTCGACAATTGTGTCGCCATATTCGCCATAGACAAATACGACAACAATTCTTGTTGCACATAAGATGGGCACAGACGAGCCGCCGTATTCATTCCACCCTTGCCGTTCACGGTGTTTACACCGTATTGTGGCAACAGGATTTCTGTATCTTTTTGCAGACACAACAGCGCATAGTTGTACAATTCGCTTTCTGTGGCATATTTACATTTTGATTCACGCTGGCCCGGGACAACGGTGACATCGCCACAATATTCGGCCAAACACGCATAAATCTTTTGACGACATGCAGTATCAACATCAGGTTGTGTCACCATGAAATAGGTATTACGCTGATTTGTTTTATAGGCTTCTGCAACGCCAGAGTTTCCACGCAACTGACTGGTCGCAGTGGCAGACCCAGCCGCCAAACCACGATATGCGCCAGTATCACCAACAGTTCCAGCAGAAATCCCCCATGACGCATTCCCGATAAAACACGCCCCAATCAAACCAAATATACACAGAAAATTCTTCATTGAAATCCCTCTCGTTGTGATGATTTTATCATATTTGAATAAAAAAGGCAAACATTCATTTGCAATCTTGAGATATCTTGGTATCATAAATGACATGACAGTTATAACAAATGAATTTTTAGCACAAATCGCCGACGACATATCTGCCGTCAGGGGGTTTCTTTGACCCAATAAAACTACAAACCCAAATTAACGAATTGGACAGCGTAGTAAATGCGCCAGATTTATGGGATAATCCTGATAATGCACGCACAATCTTGCAGAAAAAATCAAATCTTGAAAAAACGCTGAACGAATTATTAAATCTGGAATCAGAATTTCAAAATTTGTCTGAACTATTTGAAATCGCCCCAGAAGATCCGGACATCGTTTCAGCAATCGAAAAATTGGCAGAAACTGCCCATCGGGCAAAGTTTATCACCCTGTTCCGCGAACCTGCGGATAATAACGGGGCTTTCTTGTTTATTCAAGCCGGCGCCGGTGGTACAGAAGCACAAGACTGGGCCCAGATGCTGTCACGCATGTATGCACGGTGGGCCGAACGACACGGATTCATAACAGAAGTTATCGAAGAACACGAAGGCGATACGGCAGGTATAAAAAATATCACATATCGTATTTCAGGCGAACGGGCATATGGATGGCTAAAAAACGAAATCGGCGTACATAGATTGGTTCGTATTTCTCCGTTCAATGCAAATGGTAAACGACAGACCAGTTTCGCATCTGTGGATGTATGGCCAGACATTGACGACACAATCGAAATTGAAATCAATGATAAAGACCTGCGTATCGACACATATCGTGCATCAGGAGCCGGTGGTCAGCATGTTAACAAAACAGACAGCGCAGTTCGTATAACACACATCCCAACAAATACCGTAGTCACATGTCAAAACGAACGCAGCCAAATCCAAAATCGTGAAATGGCAATGAAGATGCTGCGCAGTAAATTGTATGAACTGGAAATGCAAAAGCGAGCCGAAGCAGAAGATGCCGCCAAGGCTGCGCAGAAGAAAATTGAATGGGGCAGCCAAATCAGAAACTATGTCCTTTATCCGTATCAACTGGTGAAAGATGTTCGCACAGGCGTTGAAAAAACTGATTCTGATGCGGTCTTGGATGGAGACTTGGATGATTTCATGTTGTCACTTTTACAAAAAAACTAAAAGCGTTTCATGTCTTGACTTTTGTGAAAGACGATATAAAATTAGCACCCTTTTTCAACAAAAAATTAAAGCAAATAAAAATGAAAGATAAAGAAAAACTATATACCGATGCTATCTTGAATAGCTATCCAAATGCAACAAATATTCGTGAGCCAGAATTGTATGGTAGTCTGCACAATGTGAGACTTGCCGATATCGGTGATACAACACGGGTATTTAAATTCTCTGATGAAGATTTGGTTTTGAAAAACTGCAAGGTTAGCTATCTATACAAAATACGACATATTCCTGCGCCAATAATTACAGTCGGCGACCATAATAACCTTGCTTTTGAAGACTATGTAGCAATAGAAGGCATAACTTTGTTTGATGCAATAAAAAAAGGAATTGGACACGAACAAATTCAACAAATATATCGCGACATTGTAGATTTAATTATGAAGATGGAACGCTTGTATCCAGATGTCCTGGGAAGCGGTAAAATGCACAACGCATACGAAATTGCCGGCGCACACGCAACCAGAACTCACGGCATTACAATCGGTCAGTTGGCTAAGCTATTGGTGTTTTTGGCAAATCTTAATGGCAAAGATATGGGATTGTACCACTTTGATCTGGGACCAAAGAACATTATCGTGTCAAACGATGGAAAATTTAAGTCTTTAATTGACATGGATTCTGTGGGGTGCTGTTCAAAGAATTTTGCATTTGGTATGCTGGCAGCCAGATATAACCAAATTGGTATGGATATGAGAGATCTGTTCAAATACTATGATTCTCAAAACAACTGTCCTTTGAATAGTGAGGCAATTATCAAAATTGCACGCATACGCCAAAAAAGTCTTAAAAAACGATAAGTCTTACACAGTGAAACAGAATTGAAAGTTCCTTGCATTTTGTGTCAAAAGTTCTATAATTATTGGCGTGATTGCACCCATGGCCTAATTGGATATGGCGTGTCCCTCCGAAGGACAAGATTACAGGTTCGAATCCTGTTGGGTGCGCCATTTTTTTGTTGTGTATGGGGGCAGATAAAATGCGGTTCGTTTTTTGTGCATTGGTTGTAACATTTCTGTTGGGCGGATGCAATTCTGTCCAAATAAAACCAAATACCCTGGATGTAAACGAAATATTCTATATCGATCGTGGTGGTGACCAGATACAGCATGCAATAAAGTCTGTTATGGAAAAACGGAATTATAATTTTACTGTTGGACAGAAACGCGCCACCATTAAATCAACTTATATCACATCAGGTAAAAACGAACCGAATGCCCCCATAGCAACAACAGACAAGGCACGATATATCGTACAGATTGACGAAGGTGTCACAAAGTTTAGGCCGATTTGGTGCGCATTTAATGGTTTTTGGTGGTGGAAGTTTAATATATCAATCGCCGACAATGAATCTGGCCAAGAATTGTTGGGATGGGTTGGACACGGATGTGCTAACAGTTCTGTAAGGTTATTGGAAAGGCTGCTAGATGATTTAGAGAAAAACGAATAATTAAAACCCCGACAGATTTTGTCGGGGTTTTGATTATTCCTGGCGGAGTCGAAGTATTCCCTCGCCCCACGTGTGGCGGGGCTGTGGGGCATTCCTGACGGTTTGACAGCGTAACACTTGTCAAACCTACTCATTGTCGAACCCACGCCACTATCGTGGCTTTATCGGGTTCGAACCCCGATTTCGTTACGATAATAAAAAATACCCCATCTGGGGTATTTTTTATTATCGTGGCGGAGTCGAAGGGATTCGAACCCTTGATACCCTTGCGAGTATACTACATTTCCAATGTAGCGCACTAGACCAACTATGCGACGACTCCTGTCAACTGGTTATTCT
>JAEIGA010001858.1_pt1 | contig 33560 bp, 39 predicted proteins | sample 9270691 | NCBI WGS metagenome assembly JAEIGA01 (sample SAMN17057246, study PRJNA624740) | gut metagenome | biome: biome; isolation source: fecal sample | host: Bos grunniens | place: China: Xizang | collected 2019 | reverse complement strand
TATCATCGTTAATATCGCATTTTCGTTGCCCTATTGGTAAATTATTCTTTTTATTATTGGAATTTTCACTAGGTGTTACCCACCTGAGATTTTCTAACCTATTATCCAGTGGATTTCTATTAATATGGTCAATTTGATGTTTTGGTGAAGGTTTAGGCGGGCCAAAATATTGCATGACTAAACGATGAACAGTCTTTGTAACATGTTTTATAGCTACAACATAATATTTGTGACATATTGGAGGTTTATATTCTTCACCAGTATGCACGTTAAAAAGTTTGCCGTCTTCACGTAATATTAGATTTCGATTGATTTGTACTTGTCTCATAGCATAATAAATATAATAAGAATTACTGGTTTTGTAAACCCATGGGAAACGTAATATGAATTTAGTACCTCTCTTTGAAGAAGCCCTGGAATTTCAGAATTATAACGGAACAGTGCTTTCAAATGGTAAAGTAGCCGTCTATTATATCGGCCGTACACGTCTTGCCGATATTTACAACGACGTTGCTGCAGAATATCCAGCAGAAAACCCGAGAATTTTAGATAACCTCGGTATGGGTCCTATCTATGTTAATCCGGCATTCGATTATGAATTAGTCGTATTTGATGCATATGATAATGAACTGTTCTCCGTAAAAAAATACTTACATTCTAAAGGCGAGCATTCTACAGCTAATGTAGTTGTTACACCTTCCGAAAATATCGCAGTTTCTGCATGGACTGTCGGCGATGTTCAGGTTTATATGCCTTATTTGACTGGTGATGTGGGCAAGACCTACGAGGGCGTAGACCCCATAGTGGTCAATAACGTAGAAGACAAGATTTCGGCTAACCACGTGCCGCTCGGCGTCCAGGAGCCGTTATATTTCGTCCAGGACGACGAGGAAGGATGTATATTAGGCTGTTCCGGCGATACGGAGCCCTATGTCAATCACGACCGCACGATAAAAATCGATAATCATGTCGTTTCTACCGACATGCAGGCGGTGATGATTCGCCAGCAGATTAATAATTCGAGCACCGACTACAAGTACGCCAAGATATGCGAGGCCGACCTGAATACAGTAACGTGGATTAACGAATGGATGACCACGTTGCAGCTCAATTTCCAGTCCTGCGGCGCATACTACGAGGGCAAGAGTTTCGGAACATTCGTATTGAACTGCGAAAACTATGTACAGAGTTCCCAGACATATGTTCAGAAACACGAGGAAGACGGCAAGTGGGTAATTTTCGCCAAGGATGACCATTCTCCGCAGATAGTAAAGCTTTACCTCTACTGGCGTGACGATTCGTCTTCGCAGCATTACGAACTCTGGGGTGAATTCGCCAACTTGAAATACTACGAGGCCGTAGGCGTTGCCGCTATCCTCAACTGTTCCTTAAGGAACCACCTTACCTCTTCTCTGCCTATCGACCAGGAAAGGAATATATGGCGCTTTAACCCGATAGGAATCGAGACGCTGAAGAACGCGCTTCCTACGGGCATGAATCTCGTAGGCCAGTACCTACCAGACGACGCGTCTATCAAACCGGTATCGGACGACAGCGCCGGCACGTTCTATGCGACTTATACTTACGGCGGCCCGGATTCCGGCAATACGCCTTACGAGGACATCAAGGCGGCATACGACGCAGGCAAGGCCATATTCGTAAAGTTCAAGGAATCATCCGCTTCAACGGAAACCGAGATATTCTCGCTCGTGGGGTTCTGGGAATTACCCAACCGTCCTGATTTGAACAGGTTCCAGTTCCAGAATCTCGACCAGTGGTTTGGCAAGACCATTTACAGATTCCCGAGCAACTGGGGCAAGATGAGCGACCACAGCTTCGCCCTGCAGGACAATCTGTGGGATTTGACGCAATCTATAGCGCCAGATGACTTCCTTGTACCTATTCCTTCGCCGTCAGGCGTATACTGTACGCGTAATTACCAGGTGTATAAGGCACTGGAGCCCATTACTTCGAATACGTGGGTAGAATCAGCATGGACGCCGATAAACGTCATGGACGAGATTTATAATCTCCAGAACAAAGAAGAAAATCATGACATCTTCGTCGCGGAATATCCTACCACGGACGCCAGCGCAGTGCAGTCCGCATTGAGCGCAGGCAAGTATGTAGTTACAAAACTGGCAAATGACTTTATACCTGTAGTTTATACTGACGAGTACCGTGCCATCTTCTGCGGCCTTGTAGGCGGCAATTCAGGCGGTGCAGGCGGATATAGCATAGATGTCGACTTCAGCACAGGCTGGAGCGATCCGATAAGCATTCCTTTTGCGACATATCCTGGAGTGCAGGGTATGATTTCCGCTGCTACTTCTGGTGCGCTCAGTTCTGTATATCAGCCATATGCAGGGGCTGGAACAACGGGAAACCTGGTATTCAGCGCAGAACGTTATCCTAAGCAAGTCCGCACATGTATTTCCGGAACTGATGCCACGGTCACTGCCGGCGTATTGCCTCCGGTACCAGAACAGAATTCAACCAGTACCCAGATACTGGTCGCTGCGAGCGGCAGCCTAGCGGATGTGGAATGGCGCGAATTTGACGTAAGCGCTCTTACAGGCAAACTGGACAACAGCGCGTCGGCCAATTTCTATCCTATGACAGGAAACCCGTCTGGCTTCCTTACAGCCGCCCCTGATCCGGTTACTATCGCATACCAGAATGGCGATACCATGGATACCGACTATGACGGATTGAAAGTAGTCAAGTCTACGGCCACCAATAACGAACACATAAATCTTCACAAGAAGAGTACCGACCAGTGGTTAATACATGGCGGCCTTGTACCGACTTCCCCAGGATCCAATAAGTTCCTTATCACAGACGATTCTGGTTCCATGCACTGGGAAAACAACAGCGGGCTCGCGAGAAACAGCGGATTTGAAATTGTCGATAGTGTCATTACGGCATATAACGGTACTGCTTTTAGCGGTATTGGTGAGCAGATTGTTACTTCTACCGCTTCAGGGGAATATTACGATTATAGATTTCAACCCGGATATCATACAGCTATAAGCGGTATTAACGATTCGGCATTAATGGCCCAATGGTCAAGATTTGGCGATTATGCCGTATACGATATAAGCGGGAGACAATTGACTGGACTGGCCAGCGAGACTTATGTAGATTCCAATACATCTGGTAAGCAGGATAAATTATCATATGGGTATAACGACACATCGATAAGTGCCATAGATACGTCTGCATTGTATGATAATTCTGCCCATGCCCGTATAGGCACTTTATCTACGAGAATTTCAAATTTAGATTCAAACAAGCAAGACAAGCTGACATTCCATTACGTGGAGATTTAAGATGAAAGTAATTGATCAAATAAATGAATCGGGTATTTTTGCCCAGAGCGCATATTCGGCAAATATTGCTACCAAAGATTCAAATGGTAATGATATTACAGCTACATATTTGACAGGCGTCGACTTAACGCCGTATCAGTTGACTGCAGACATGACTGCATATCAGCCATCTGGTGAATATATTTCCGCCAATGGCTTTACTCAGCGCATAACCAATCCCTCCAATAATAAGTTTATTTCATTTTGGAATGAGGCGGGCGGTTCGACTGCCACAGCACAGCCGGCAATTTATCTTAGCGGGCAATTCGGTTCCGCATACTATAAGGATAATGAATTAAAGATTGGCCGTAATAATCATACTATAGCATTCAATATCGGCGGCTCCGGTCCTAAGATTTCTGCAGCGGCTACAGGAACCGTAGAGTCATTCTTATATGTCTACAATGCCGGTAATTCGGCCACTATTTCAGAGTCAGGATTCAATCTTAAGAATTCTACCGCAGATGAGAATGTGACTATAGCTTCTATTCAGTCATGGAACGCCAAGGGCGACATGCACGCGAGTTCGTTCTCTTATGGGAGTGATAATAAGATAACCGCCTATAACGGTTCTGCTTTTAATGTAGATCAGGTTATTACGTCTACAGGTGGCAATGCTAATTATGTCAACGCGCTTAATAATATGGGTATTTCCGCTACGGTAGCGTATAAGGCCCGCCTTGACGAAGGCAATCATAGCATTTCTGCCCTTTATGATACTGTAAGCACGAATTCCGGTAAATGGGGAGAAAGAGAAACCTTACTTTGGAGCGGTTATTCGAATACTACGGGTGCTTTGGCCTTAAGCGCCAATGCTGATGAATTCCAATATATTGAAGTATATGGCGATGCAGGCGCTGGATGGTCCGATCATGGCCGCCCGCAATTATATGGTAAGTGTGAGGGAATTTATAATAGTGGCGAAAAAATGTTTGCTATTCAAGGTTGTAATAGGGTTTCAAACGGTAACTTGCAAACAAGAATAATCCCGATTACAATTACCGGAAGTACTGCTACCATAAACCAGTCAATTCAGATAAATATCAATACTGCTGGCGCTGTTACTAGGGAAAATACAAATTGCGCAGTTACAAGAATTGTAGGCATTAACAAAATTACCAACGGATAATAATTATGGAAGATTTACTTACAAAGGCATTCGATACTGGAGATTTGAAAATAGTCGTCATATCGGCTATATTGTACCTTATAATCTACGTGCAGCGTAATTCGACAAAGAAAACGCGTGACGAGGATCGTGACAATTTTGATAAACGTTTATCTATGTTAGAAAGTAAAATAGACAAGATAGACGAACTTGACCTTGCCGGTAAGCTCGCCCAGATACAGACCGACTTGAACTGGCTCAAGGAAAAATTAAAATGATACAGGATATACTGATAGGACTTACAACGGTCCTGTTCATAGTCCTTGTGATACTTATAGGATATCTCTTTTTTGACGATAATGACTGGAGCGGTAAAAAATAACATATTCTATACTATAGCATAAATAATACAAGAGGTTTTATAGAATGAATATTGTAGCGTCTAATACGAATCACTTGCTCAGGGGTAACGGCGGCTCTTCTCCGGTAGAATATACGGCCGGTCCTAACATCAATATTACAAACCGCGTTATTTCCGGTAAATACTGGGATAGCGAGATTGCCCAGGCCGCCGCAGACGCTTCTGCCGCAGCCGTAAATTCGGCATATGACAAGACTACTGCGTGGGTAGACAACCAGAATTACCTCACTGCCCACCAGGACGTATCAAATCTCCCGTACGTAAAGAATTCGTCCTTAGACTATACTACAGACGGCCAGGTTTCTTCGATTTCGGGAAGCGGCTTGTATGCCGTATCCGCGGATAACGCGACAAATGCAGAACATGCCGACAATGCGACTCATGCAGATAGTGCGGATAACGCCCTGACGGCTCAGTTCGCATATAGCTCTAATTCTTCACTTAATTCCGAACTTGCAAACGTGGCATCTACCGCCATGACGGCCAATTTCCTCGAGGGAGGATGGCAATACGACCAGTTCGGTTTCATTACAGCCTACAACAATTCTTCGTTCTCCAATAATGGAGGAGGCGGAGGAGGCGGAGTTTACCAGGGTATAGCCCCTATATCCGTCGATAACAATGCGATGGTCATTTCCGCAGATTCTGCCGCATTGGGCGTGCAGGCTCCTCTTTATTTCGTAGAGGATTCCGTTTCTGCCACTATCATAGGAATCGACAGCGCGGTAATTCCTACTTTCCAGCTTACAAATGACGGCCGTGTTTCTTCAATTAACAATTCAGCCCTTTACGGTGCAGGCGGCGGAACCGCTACTGCATATGTAGGCGGTGACAATATCGGGATAGTAAACGACGTCATTAGCGTTACCGGTACTGTTCCGTCTGCTACGAATTCTACTTACGCTTTTTCTTCTACGGTTGCAGCGACTGCCGACAGCGCCATAAGAGCCGACAGTGCCAACTTCGCTACGGAATCTAACCATTCTTTAAGTTCAGATTCCGCCACATACGATAATCTCGGTCGCGAGATAACTGCTACATACCTTACTGCCCACCAGGCACTCCCTGACTGGGGTCCTGATATTTCCGCGGCTTCTTCTAACGCATACAATTCATCTACGGCATGGGTAGACAGTCAGAATTATCTTACGGCTGTCACGGGCGATAATACTCCATATTCCGCAGGCGCCAATATAGACATTACGAACCATGTCGTTTCCGGTAAGGACTGGAACAACGACATTACCGCGGCTGCAAATTCCGCCTTTACAGCGGCGACGGCAATGATTCCTACCGCGCTGACCGGTAATTATGTACAGTCTACGGCCTTAAACGTTACGAGCATAGATGAAAGCACCGTTATAACAGGTATTTCTGGTACTGGCTTTGTCGCCGCTTCTGCGAATACGGCCCAATACGCCACATATGCAAACGGCGCAGGCACAGCCTCTACTGCTATGACAGCCAATTCATTAGTCGCATCAGCCTCCGCATGGATGGACGTTACAGAATATTCGGCAGGTCCAAATATCAATATTGAACACCACATTATTTCCGGTAAGAGCTGGACTAACGATATAAATGCAGCTTCTAGCTATGCATTCAATGTCGCAACGGCGATGATACCAACTGTAAAAAATTATGACGTAAAGGCTGGTATAAATGTAGCTGTAGCCACAGCCACAGCAAATTCTGGTACTACATATACAGTATCTTCCAAGAACTGGACTACAGAAATAAACAATGCCTCAAGTTATGCATATAATCAATCTACGTCATATACAAATACTAGACTTCCGCCTACTATACCTTTCCAGGCAGGACCTAATGTAGAATTATATTTAAGTTCTAATAAAGTTACAATTTCTGCAAATCCGTATAGTGAATTTAATACTGGTAATATATCAGACTACAATAACGGATGGGCTGGATTTTCTTATAATAATATGGATTTTAGCTATAACTACAGTAAAGTTATGCCTTCAGCTTCCGGTGTAGGCGGTACATGGATGGCAAAACAGCTAGACGATACCAATTATTTGATTTCGTTCAATATGACCGGAGCGGCTCCGTGGGTTACAGCTCAATGGGATGTGAAGACTGATTCATTAATATCCAGGAACGCGTTTGTACGTAGGTTAGGTTGTATCGACATTTACAAGGAATGGGATCCTAATGTCAGCTACCGTGTAGAACGTAAATTAAATTATCCGACAGGTGACGAATATGTAACATTCGGCGATGTCCAGATATACGGCGCGGCTACTGGAGGGGACAACAACCCATGGCACCTTGACGCGATACTGCAAGTAGAGAAAACTAACTAGGGGTAACTATGGCAATAATTTCTGCATGGAGCGGCACTGTATTATCTTGGAATAATTACGTTCCGACTTATCAAAATAGTGCAATAGGAGCGGTAGATGTTACTGCCGGTTATAAATGTCATTATGAAGTATCTGGAAATGATGCATCTGTTGCCGGATATCATAGTCTTATTTTTTCAATTAAATGTGATGAGGGTGGAACTTCGCCGTCAACTAATTGGATAAGCATGAGGGCGCCAAATTCAGCACCTTTTGGATGGACATATGCTGCGCCGTCATTAGGATGGCTTTATAAAACTATTGATGTAGGTATAGACGTAACCTTTATGTATAGGGCAGTAGATACTTTGCCTGAAGGAACCAGCGCGGCAATTAATATTGGAGTAGCTCCATATGGTAATGATTCTGTAATTACTCCACCGCGATGGGATATTCAAAGTGCAGTATTTTATCCTAATACTACATATGGTACTTATACACATACTCAACATTTTGATATAACGGCAAATACACTAGGTGGTACAGGTATTTATGCAGGTCATGCAGTTACTGTTTCATTGACAGGGGCAAGTGACGATAATTTAAGATTTATGGCATGTTATACAGCAGATTATGATTATAAAAAATATGATTATACCGGAACATAACTTAACGGATAAATATGTATAGGAGTTTTTAGATGAGCGCAATAGTCAATTCACAAAACGTAACATTCGCCGTAGGCGGTTCCAGGGCCCACTTTATCATATACGGTGGTTCACCTACCGTATCTGACGCTGACATTGAGGAAATACGTCAGGCCGTACAGAACAGGGAACCGTTATGGATTATATACGGTTCTGCCGGTAGTTCGAATTATTATGCCTTTACGAAGAGCGACAGTTCGGGCTACTATTTCAAGAACATAAACAGCGACAGCAGCACGGTTTCTACTCTGTTGGTAACCAATAGCAAGTCGGTAATTACTACCAGGACGCCGTTGACAAGGCCGCAGACATACTACATGACATCAAGCTGGTGGAATTCTAGAATTTCGTTGACTAACCAGACATCAGGTACTACTCTCGTACAGGCCCCATACGGCGCGACAGATAACGTATACCTTTATGCCAATAGGAAATACCTTATTACTACCAGCTGCTATGGAAGTATAGACTGGACTACCACGAGCAACGTAGATTCCGAAAAACGTTTCAGCTTGTATCTGATCCTTACCGATTCGAACTATTCTACTGCATACGGTAAATGTTTGAATTTAGGATATGCCCAATTCTATTTCAATGGAAACAAGGGCAGTTTGAATAGCGGATATCATTTTATACAGTCTATACATCCAGTAACTACGGTCATTACACCGACTACCAACCTGAATCTTAACAAGTTCGTATGGATGAATAACGGTAATATAGTAGGCGGCTCTACAGTAACACCAGCCTATGCGTATGCGGATTTCGATCTGGGATACGTGATAGTGCAAGAGCTATAAATATATCATGAACGGCGAATAGAGCGCCCATTGCTCTACAGGACATGATTATGAAAAAGATTACGAAAAAAGCAGCGCCGGAGACTAAAGAGGAAACTCCGGCGCTTTTACCATATACGGCGAGCTACAAGGCCGACCTCGAAGAAATCAAGGACCTTTTGAAGGTTATTGTCGAGAAGCTGATCGACATAAAACCGTTAGGAGGAGGATTCTGATGGCAGGCGGTACGCATATCATACGTATGAAGAAAAGGCACGCCCAGATGAAGTTCCTTCTCGAGAACTTCACCAAGCCCGTAATCAATGTCGACGGAATGGGCGAGATGGAATACGATAAAGAAGGATTTTGCCCTACAGGAATAACCATGGCCCTATTGAATTCCGGAGCTGAGGAAAGGATGGTAGGTGACAGGATAACGCCCAAGCAGTTCTCCGCGTTCATGATGCACATACAGTCGTATTTCCCGAAGAAACTCAAGATACGTAAAGACTGCAAGGACATATGGACATACAATACCTTCAATAACGAGATAGGCGAAGAAACCCAGAAGTTGCTTGACGAATGCATTGACTGGTACCACGACATGAGGTCGCAGGTACTCAACATGCTGTCGTTCAACTATGTCACGCAGGGAAGGCCGCAGTTCATAGAAATCATGAAGAGGCGCTGGAAATCCAAGTACTCCGAGAAGGTCGAACAGGCTGTACAGGCCGACGTCAAATCCGACAACAAGATTAACATCATAGTCGAGCCGTACGAGGCGTAAATGGACATTCACGTAAAACTACTTAAACATCAGATGGAACTGATGCGTTGCAAAGACGATATGGTCTATCTGCAATGTGGCAGAGGTGCGGGAAAATCTTATATCGCCTCGCTTATGGCTGTTCTTGCTATGCTGCAGGGACAAAGGGTTATCTGTCTCGGTCCTTCTTATCGACAGGTTACTGAAGTTCTTTTTACAGAATGTCTTAACCGTCTTTATGAAATACTTCCCCCTGAAGAATTTCAGGTACAGAAAGTTGCAATGAAGATAAGCTATAAAAACGGTATAATCTATTTCGCTTCGTATGAGAACGTAGATAACCTTCGTGGTTTTACTAAAATTTCATTAGCTATCTGCGACGAGATTGCTCTGGCTAGTCCGGAATTGATGAACGTCCTTTCGTTCTGTCAACGTGATACCGGTGGACAGACTCGCCAAATCTGGCTTTCTACACCTAGAAGTCTTTCCTGGGTTACGACTTACGTAAAAGAAAATAACATAAAGGTCATTACTGCTACTACCAGGGATAACCCTAGAATTTCAGAACAGGAAATAGAACTTATGCGTAAGTCCTGTATTTCCGAAACAGCATGGCAGAGAGAATTTTACGGTATTCCTGTAGACGACGAAAATTCAGGCGCTATCTTTACTGAATCTTTATTGGAACCAGCACAGCAATCTGGTACATGTGTTACGATAGGAATAGATATGTCAGGTCTAGGTCGTGACTGCAACTGTCTTGTTCTCAGAAAAGGCAACCATATAGAAAAAATTGAACGTATAGGAATTTCTTCTAACAAGGATATATTTGCAATCATAAAAAGATGGATACATGAATACGGTGCGTCTAATATTTCTGGCATTAATATAGATCAGGCTTTCGGTCTTGGTTTGAACGAACTGCTTATGGATTCCGAATATAAATCTCTAGTCAACCTTGTTCCATTTGGGGGAGCTCCAGAGGATAAGGCCTACCTGAATATACGTGCAGAAATTTATTTAAAGGCAAAACGTTACATAGTAGACCATGGTATATCGGGTCTTGACGAAGCACTGAAGGAAGAATTGATAACTACTAGGTATATCATGAGCAATCACGATAGGATTATGCTAATACCCAAGGACGATATACGTCTCATTTTGAAGCGTTCTCCTGACTCCGCAGACGCCTTTGCATTGAGTTTTTATACCGATGATCAACCGAGGGGCTTACTGTTGGAACGAAAGGCGAGACAATCAGTCTTTATGGGCTAAAAGCATGTTTTGCTTTTTTACGGGCGCTCAAAACCCTACAGTAATGGTTATGGTCTTCATATCCATGCTTCTGTGCCCAAGCATTTAGGTATTCTGACGAGTTATGCTTCATTCCGGCTTCCAGTTCATCGACCATTACGTTATCTTTCCTATTGTGATTATTCTGCGCACTAGTTACCAATCTCAAATTGTCGAGTCTGTTATCAGTTTTATCTCTATTGATATGGTCTATCTCCAAGCCGTCTTGGATGGGTCCGTTGAAAACAGTCCATATTATACGGTGGACTCTGTGGTTTTTTCTGGCGATTTGAACTCGTAAATAGCCATTACCATCATCGGCTTTACCAGTTTCCTTCCAGTTCCCATTAGATAACTGTCGAAAGATTCTGCCGTCAGTACGGAATTCGTATTTCTTGCCGTTGAATTTTATAATTTTACTTGATACCATGCCAATAATATAGCAATTTTCACTACATTCGTAAACCCCTAAAACAATTTTTATAAATAAATCATGATGAACATGGCATCTTTTACCATGCAATAAAGGAAAATATATGATAAACGATGAACTTGAAGTTCCGATGGAAACCGAAGTTGAGACGACAACAGAAGTTGAATCGGGGCCGGAAGTTGCCGCTGACGAAACAGGATCGTCAACTGTTTCCGAAGAAAATGTTAATGGTGAAAAGGCTAACCAGGGACACAGGGAATACACTCCGGAAGAACGCGCAAGTTATTCTTTCAGGAAGCAACTGAACAAGCAGAAGGCCAAATACGAAGGCCAGTACAATAACCTGCAGGCTCAGTACAATGAGCTCCTTGAAAGGCTTAACAGGCTCGAGAATCCAGAAAAGTATGGCCCGCTGAACAGAGGACAGTTCCAGGACGACGACAGCTACATAGACGCTCTCGTGCAGCAAAGATTCGACAACATGTGGAATCAGCGCCTGCAGGAAGCTCAGCAACGTTACCAGGAGCAAGCCCAGCAGAACGAGGAAGTACAGGCATATAAGTCCCGTCAGGATGAAAATGTCAAGAAACTGTTCAAGACGCCGGAAGCGGAAAAACAGTATCGTGAAACGATCGGTATCGCTCTCCAGAACGGCTTGGGGGACTTGATTGATTCCGACAAGGAAATTGCCCAGTACATAATGCGTTCGGACATGGGACCGAAGATACTGTATGAAATGGCTATGAAGCCAGATATCGTATCCGAGATGTTCAGTGAAAATGTAACACCAATGGACCGTCAGTTCAAGATTAGGGAACTAGAAAATAACCTGAGGGCTTCTATGGTCGCTCCGACGCCGGTAGTCGGAAAGCCGGGCATCAAGAGCCAAGCGTCTGCAGGAAGTATTTTCGACAGTGACGAATCCATCCTGAATTACCTAAGGACGCACTAAAAATTTAACATTTCAAAAAGGAATAAAATATTATGGCAGATAAGAATCTCGGAAACAAGTTTTCCAACAACCACAAGACCAAGCTCATCGCTGGCGAAGTTTACGACAACCTCCCGTATCTGAAGAAGGCTCACTCCTACATGACTCAGGGCGAACTCGAAGGCAAAAAGTATGGTAAAACATACTCCATCTATATTCCTGATCCAGGTCAGGTTATGGACGGTCTGGAAGCCAATCCGGACGCCATCAACGAAGTCAAGGTTGACGTTACCCTCCAGAACAAGAACACCTCCGTCGAACTCGACGCATGGAACAAGCTCACCGATATCGAATCCTTCACGAACGAAATTGCTAAACCTCGCGGTGTCAAGCTGGCTCGTTCTATCGAAAAGGACGCTATCGACCAGACCATCAACAAGGCATTCCAGATTGCCGTCGGTTCCGCTAACTTCAAGACTTTGACAGACATGTCCAAGGCCCTTGACGAAGTCGGTGTTGCCGGTACCAAGGTTTCCTTCGTGAAGCCGACTGTTGCCGGTGAAATCGCTAACGGCGGTCTCGCTAACTTCATCCCGTCTGAAATCCAGACCAAGATTTATAAGGACGCTTACCTCGGTCAGTATGCCGGTGCCTCCGTTATCGAAGAAAGCCTCATGCCTATCGTTAACGTCGCTGGTGACGAAACCGCTGCTATGGCTGTCACTGCAATCTCCGGTAAGGGTGCAGAATCTGCAACTGTCGTCGGTTACGACGTAGCCTTCACCGCTGCTCCTGGCGTTCCTTTCAAGGTCAACGCTAAGCTCATTGGTGTCGACGGTATGGAAACCGATCAGGACCTCTTCATCATCGCTGACAAGGACGGTAACGTTCCTGCTGTTCGCTTCGCTGTCGAAGGTCACAACGTCAACAACGCTAACGCTTGGGTTCCGACCGGCTATACCACCGCCGCTCCTGAACTCGGTGTCGCTTCCGGTAAGTATGCTCTCGGCCAGTGCCGTACAGAAGATGCCGTTGGCTTCGATACCTATAAGTTCTCTGACCTTCCGGGTTCTGAAAATGAAACGGTTTCCGTCAACAACGTCTCTCTGAAGATGAGCACCTATGGTGACGGCAAGTTCATGACCACCTTGACTCGTATCGACGCCCCATATGCAGTGACCCTTCCGGATCCTCGTAAGGCTGTTGTCGGTTACTTCAAGATCGGCTAAGGCTACGCTAATTGAAACACTGAAATAACGATTATAAAAGGCCTGAGGGAGCTCCTCAGGCCTTTTTATTATATTTCGCCTTTTCTTGCCATTTGATACAATTCATCAATAGTTATAAGAGGTATTAAACTATTGTCAACCATTTTACATACGTTAATTAAAAGTAACTGATTAATTATATGAGAAGCACGCATTTCACCTATTTTGAAATAATTTTGAATTTCTTTTTTAGTTACAGTTTTATATTCAATAATATACTGTTCAACTTCAAATAAAAGTTCATCCTTAAAGTTACTTGAAGGGTCAAGTATATTATATAAAGTATGATTAATTACACTAGTAATATCGGATTTTGTAATCATACCAATAGTAATTTTTTCGAATAGCTCATCTATTCTGTTTCTTAACTTTACATAAAGAATAAAATAAAACAGAATATTTACTATAAGTATAAAGAATGCTTGTTCCATGTTTTATCTCCTTGTTGATGTTATTGCTTGTTGTTTCTATATAATAAATATAGTATATAGTATGGGTCATGTCAACCCCAAATAAGGAAAATTTTCATGATTACAGTGAATAATTTGATAAATCAGTGCTTTCAGAGATGTTCTCTGGTAGGCGACGGCCAGGCAGCAACAGGTACGCAGGCAATGCAGGGCTTGAATGACCTAAAATGCCTTATCGCAGAGCTTAACGGCCAGAATCTGATTCTTTCCGACGTAGAGACAGCCGACATTACGAAGAACGGTATAATAAGAATTATTGAAGAATTGCCCGAAGGCTGGGAAGAAGTTACGGAATTGCCTCCCGCATCGAGCGAGCTCGTAGGCAAGGTCAGGAAATGCGACAACAAGGTATACGGATGCCAGGCTATCGCAGGCACTTTCACTTTCGAATGGGTGGAACGCGACGACATTATCTGGCCGGATCTCTTAATCAAGCCTCTTCCGGACCGCGTAGTGACGCTTAGCCGCAAGCTCGGCAACCGTTACGTACAGCTTTTCCCGGGCGAGCGCCAGTTACTGGATTCCAAGACAAAGCTCGGACTTCCGACGTTTTTCACTTGCGAGACGCAGCTGGAACACCACAAGGTAGAAAATACCGACTATTCATACGAGGTATTCATCATAGAAACCGATTCCATCCAGTCAGTACAGTACAGGATTACGTACCTCAAGGGACTTCCGGATTTGAAACTCAACGACAAGCTCTACTATTCCGAAAAGATTATTTCCATACTCGAGGACGGCGTATGCGCCAAGCTATGCCTCCGCTACAAGCTCATGGATATCAAGCCGGTATTCGAGGAAGAATTTGCTAACGCAGTAAGGCTTCTCAAGAGGGCCAACCAGTCCAACCGTCCTATGGTTTACGAGGGAATCGGCGGTTCCTACCTAGACAGTTTCTATGACGGACTTTGCCCGCGTTCCTGGTAAGGGGTTTACATGTCAAAGAATATTACGTATAGCTTCACAGGCGGTTCCTCGAAGACCAAGAACCCGAACATACAGGGCGCGGCGATAAGCCGTAACATGTTTACGGGTTTCAACGGTACAAAGGACGACGCCAGAAAATTTATGCAGAGCTGCCCCGGCATCAAGTTCCTGATGTCGCTCGGGAATTCCGGCCAGTGCGACGGTATGTACGTACCGTCTACGGGCCTTACCAGCATGAACTTCACGCCTTCGCTCTTTGTCGCTTACGGCGGAACTATTTACCGTATAGACAACGGCTACCATGTTTACGGCATAGGCTACTATACTTCAGGCAACAAGGTGGAATTCGCGGAATCAGGCGGCGAGCGCGCCATACTCATGTGGGTAGATTCGGTTTCTATCCACGGCTACGACTTGAAGAACGGATATTCAGTATCCATTACCTTACCTAAGAGAATTACGGAGAACGTCTATATAAGACCTACACATATAGCCGTCGTTTCCGGTTCAATAGTCCTTAACGATTTGGGTTCCGGCTATGTGTACTATTCTGAACCATATCCGCTTTCCCAGACTATAAGGTATGTTTTCGACATAGTTAACGGTCAGGTTCAATACGAACCAGACAAGATTACAGTAAAGGAGAAACCAGTAGATTCGGGCGAATACTGCTTCCTCGACAAGTACGGCGTGCAGATGTATTTCAACGCCGCATCTTCTTCCGACCGCGTTACCGCAATCTATTCTGTCGGTTCTTTGCTTACTCTCTACGGCCCCAGCTCTATAGAATTCTGGCAGAGGGGCGACGCGGAATCATACCAGACATGGCAGAGGGTTTCGTATACGATTAACAAGGAACAGGGCCTCGAGGCTAAGTATTCATTGGCTTCCGTAAACCAGACACAGTTCTGTATAGGTACGGGCAAGGCTAATGCCAAGTGCGTGCTGATGATTGACGGTACGAAGGTTTCCAAGATTTCCGAGGAATGGCTCGACAGGATCCTCAACGACAACGAGATTTCCAACGCGAGGGCATGGACATATTCAAAGAACAACCACAGCTTCTATATCTTTACCGTAGGCAACGAGACGTACTGCTATGACATAACGACCGGAGAATGGCACATAAGGAGCTCCCGTAACTTCTATAATTCGAAGAACAAGCCGTACATGCCTCTCTACGCCGTATGGTTCAACAGCAAGATTATAACGGGCTGCAGCGAGAACGGCAATATCTACATTCTCGACGACAATTACTACCGTGAGGATTTCAACTCCGTAGATTCGCTGCCCTTATACAGGGTACGCCAGACACCTGTCATTACTGCCGACTACAAGCCTTTCGCGATATACCAGCTTTCGCTGGAATGCAACGCCGGCTGCATAGAGAACTACAACAAGCTCTCTACGTGCCTGCTTCAGGTTTCTAACGACGGCGGATATACGTACGGCAACGTGATAGAGGCTTCTTTGGGAGAACGCGGCCAGTATTCCGCAAGGCTGAACTGGCTTAACCTCGGCCGTACGAGACAGTGCGTCCTGAAGGTCATGTTCTCCGAAGATTCTGATTTCGTTATTTCGGATTCAACCATAAGGTTTGACATATTGAACACGCCAATCTAGGAGCTACCATGAAGATACTTTACAAGATATTGGAAATTCTCGGTTTCGTCATAGTGAGCAAGGTCATGGAGAAGAAAGATGATAATAAACCAGGGAAGTAAGATAGAGGACATACGCCAGGCCATTCAGGGTTCCTGGTCGAATACCGACGACAACGGCTGGACTGCTGTTGAACTCGGTACTATAAAGTTTTATAGGAAACTATGCAAGGCAGGCAACAACGTATTACCTTCTACTTTCATGAGCAACAGGCAAGGCGTGATTGGCTATATAGCTTTTATGAAGGATTCCGTAGGCGGTGGAGTGATTACGCTGCAGGATCAGTATATAACGCTGAAAGAGAACGCCCTTGTGGTCATAATAAATATTTAAGGAGACTATTATGGAATTTTTAGATGTAGTATCAAATGTTTTCGACCCGGGCGACCTTTTCGGCTACCGTGGCGGAAAGAACGTGGAGACCGCTAATGCGGCCCTTGACGAAGCTTCTCAAGCCGCACAGGATGCCGCCGGTCAGAACGCTGCACTTTATAAGCAGTACATGGACAAGGTCAACCAGAATTATGGCGGCGAGGCCGATAAGCTGGGTGACCGCATAGCTGCGCTTGAAGGGCTTACGCCGTATGACGCAGGTCAGTTCGGTTATGACAAGTCCGTAGAGGATTTTTATTCCAAGGCTGCCAACCAGAGGGTGAACAATGCTACAAAAGCCATTACAAATTCTATGGCGAACGCTGGCAACATGTTCAGTTCCGACTATGTAAACGCTCTGGCCGCTAAGCAACAGGCTCTGGCTTCTGAAGAATGGGACAAGGCTTTCGACCGTTACCAGCAGGACCGCGCCCGTGCATTGAACGAATTCAGCACGAATGCCAATATCGGCCAGCAGACATATAGCAACATGTACAACAAGAACAAGGATCTTTTGGGACTGTCACAGAATGCTCTGGATAATATTACAAATGCTTTCGGAACGTATACGCAGGGTCTGGCGAACAATAACTCGATGATGGCGCAGAATGCGGCCGCCGTCGCGCAGGCCAAGGCAGCCAACCAAATGACGCAGAACAAGTCTTTACTTGGCAAAATTTTCGGATAAGGAGAATATGATATGGTACCTTTAATTATGGCAATTGCCAGTATGGCAAAACAAAAAGCAGCATCTGAAAATCAGGACCTGCAGAACTTGCAGCAGAACATGCGGACTCCTATGCAGATGCCTCAGGCTCAGTTCCCTACCATAAATTCCGTATTCGGTAGATAAGGGGTATTATGGGCTGGTTCAAGGGTTTACTTGCCAGAGTATTCGGCAGTGCTAGCGCGCCTTCTTCTTCGACACTAGGCACGACCGTACCTGAAAACGGTGTAGATTTCAACTACCCTGTTATTTTCGTACCCGGTCCTCCCAATTTCAACGCATTACGTAACAGGAGCGTTAACGACGCGGCATTGCCGTTTACTCCAGAAGAATACAAGAAGATTCGCGACAATATAGAATCGCGCAAGGACCTGAATCCATACGTAAAGCAGGAAATGCTAAAGGAAGTAATAAACTCGAATCCTAAGTGGGTTCCAGCGGTAAATACGGAACCTAAGGAAAAGCTTTCTCCTTCTTCTTCCGCAATTAGGAGCCTACGTATTACTCCGGATAACAAGATTAAAATTCAGTTCGCGAGCGGTTCAAAGGAATATACCTATACAGGCGGAAATACTGTAAGGGAAGCAGCACAGGCTGTTCTCGACCTTATCAACAGCAAGAGCATAGGCCAGTCTTTGAACAGGAAGACACCAGGTAGCTGGGCACAGAGACATTATGACGCAGGCGCCGTCGGGTAAATAAATAATACAAGAGGTTTTATATGGCATTGACTAACAATTTTCTACCCCAGACTTCATTGGTATTCGGCGTACGCGATTTCGCCCCGCAGATTGACGCCTTGCAGAAGGCCGATACACAGGCGTTGCAGAACGCGTTCAAGTTCGGTACCCAGGTCTACGACTACATGCAGGGTCGCAAGCAGGCTAAGCTCATGGAACAGGATACTGTCGACAAGAAGGCACTGGAAGACCAGATTGCCGCAGACAAGGAACAGCTTGAACTCCTCAAGAAGGATCTCGCTACATTACAGGGAGGCGTATAATGGCTTTCGATTTTAACTGGGCTCCTCAAAAGCTTCCTTTACAGATGATTAACGGCAGAGCACGCGCCGCAGCTGATGACATGGCGGGCTATGTTCCCAATGAAGGCAATCCTGAAATTTTGGGAAATGAAATTCTTGCTGAAAATGCAGTAGACAATATGAATGGATATAATCCTAATTTGCAGGAACAGCGCTATGTAGGCCGTACTCCCCAGCAGTTCAATAATGCCGGCCAGGGACAGGGATATACATTTAACGATCCTGAATTTACACAGTACATGCAGGAACAACTACGCGCTGAACAAGAAACTGCAGAGCGTGAGCAGCGTATTTCCGATATTCAGTCGCAGATTGCCGAACTTGAAAAGCGTATAGCTGACAATACAAGCAAGCTACAGAAATGGACTGGCCCAGCCGACCAGATTGCTGCTATCGAAGCACGTAAGATTAATTCTCAGGATCCTACAATGATTTGGCGTTGGAAGGTTGGACAGGACGAAGCTAGACGTATAGCTAAGGACGAAAAAGAAAAAAGTAACACATTGGCTTCAGCTAATGCCATGTATGAAATACAGAATGATTTGGATTCTATCGTAGTAGACGACAAGATGGATTCTGCTACACAGAAAGCATATCTCGGTAAATTAGCAAATCTTAAAACGCTTGCTCAGAAAAACGGTCTTTCTACTGCTTCTATTGACGCTAAGATTAAGGAAGTCAAGGGTGAAACAGAAACCTCTACTAAGAAAGGTCCTGAAGATTCTGAATACGAAGGTACTTCTCGTGAGCAGTGGGATAACGAGGCTACTGAACTTCTTAACAAGAAAAACCTTACACAAGGCGACATTATGAAGTTCAAGCAGAAGAATCCCAATATCAGTAATGAAATCCGCCAGAAACTTGAAGCTAAACATTCTGAACTTATCGAAGCAGATAAGAAGAAAGCCTATGAAAAAGGTTGGCAAACCTATCTTGCCGATTATGAAAAGAATAACGGTAAAGTTTCTGACAGGGTAAAAGCAACGCTTCGTAGACTTTATGATAAGAAACATAAAAAGGGTTAATCTATGGCAATGACAGCACAAGACTATAAGTTTTATAAATCCTTGAATCCTTCAGAACTTACTGATCAGGATCGTAAGGATCTTATCGATTTTGAACGTGCTGAGGCGAAGGCGCCATCTTTAGATGATGTTCAATGGGCAAGAGACATTGATAAAATGGCATCTAAAAACCCAAGTACAGTTGGGCGTGAACTTAAAGAATCCGGTGACTATGAAAGGGCCCAGCAGATTCTTAATGCCGATCGCGCTTATGCCGCTACTCTAGGTCCGCGTAAGATGGATGCTTATGTACGTAAGGTACAGCGTATTCCAGATGACCTTATAGAAGGAAACGATTTCAAGTTCAACTGGAAGTCCGCATATGAAAACTTAAAAGGCGAAAAACTTCGGGATACTGAGGCAGATTACGACAAGCTCCAGAAGTTCATACAGAGCAATATGTATGACGTTGCTGATCCTGTCAATTTCCGTGAAATAGCATATAATCTTCATATGTTCAATCCTAATACTATGAGCTGGACAGACTTTATCAATTCTGAACAGGGTACCGAATTCAAGAATTACCTGAAGGATGCAGAGAAGTATCAGCGTGACAAGAGAATAAACGAGATATTCGACAAAGAGTCAAATTTCCTCGTAGATTTCGGTCTTCCTGTCGCTAAAGAAAATGCCCGGAGCGCTTTATTAAAAGGTGAAGAACCTGAATTAGGCGTACCCCTCTTATTTGACGCTGCGACGAACGCTGCTATGTTCGTCGGTGGTAAACCGGGTTTAGTTATGGCTCCTACTATTTCTAATGTTGGTCAAGCTGTATCAAATGATATGGAACCGGGTGTAGCCGCAGTTAATTCTGTATTAGGTGCTGGTGTTAACGCCGTAACGCCGTTTATGATGAGCCGTGGAGGCCGTTATTTTAAGACTCCTGGCAAAAATTATTCACAGAAAGTGGCAGTTCAGGACCGTGCAAATGTACTAGCCAGTCAGGTAGCAGATACGGAGAAAAAAATACAGTCTGGCGCATTACATACGTTGCCTGCTAAGACTCCGAATTCAGAAGGAATCCGTGAAACATTAGGTTATATAAACGAACCGAAAAAGATACTGTATACCGACGATGCGACAAGGGTAGTGAAAGAATACGGGCTTGACGGTTATAAGATAATGCCTTTAGCAAAAGCAAGACAACATGAAGCCGGAATACTCACCGATGCAGAAATGAAAAATTACTGGGCAAACAGAGATCTTGCCCGTAATAACTGGATTGAAGGCGGTTTAAAAGATGTCAAAGGCGCTCGTAAGGTATCACAAGACCGTGAAGCAAGGCGCCAAAAACTGGCCAAGCAAATGACATTGAATAATTCACCGGAAATTACCTTTAAAGGTGTCAAAAAACCTGGTCCGGCTAAACCAAATGTCACAAAAATTCTTGATGATATTACAAAGGGTAAGAAAATTTCAGAAATGAATATGAAAGAACTTTACGCTCTTGGCTATACGCCTAAAGAGTCTGTGACGTCTTTCTTATGGAGAATCGCGCCGGATGCCATACGTAATTATTTTACGAATTTCATGGGACGTAATGTACCTGCCGGTGCAACAATGCGCTTACCCAATATGTTATTCGGTACGGATTTGAACAAGTTGGTAAAAGACAAGAAATCCGAAAAACCTAAAATATCTGAAATCTTTGGAGGTGAATAATGTGTGGCGGTAAGAAAAAACCACAGCCGAAAATCAAGGATGTTTTCGGTAAGAAATAGTAACTTATATGGCAGAATTTGCGTGATTATAAGTCAGAAAAGGGGTTTTGTAAACCCTTTTTTAAAATTTTTTCAGAGAATAGTCTTCATGCCATATTACGTCATTGACAGTTCCTTCCTGCCTAGGCGTAAATATCAGCTTGCAGACAATTATTGTCACCGGTATGGCAATCATGAACATGCCAGCAACTTCCCATGCAGTTTCATTAGTTCCGAAACTGTTGGAGAAGAAGTAGAAAAGAATACCGAAAAACACGGCGAGTATGGAAAGAAGGAAGTTATGCATGGTAGTCTCCTTTGTTGCTTGTTATACCTATAATATAACAAAATAAAGGAGTGTTGTAAACCCCTTTTTATAAAAAATAGTCCGGGAGGCTATGAAAGCAGGTAAACAGGAAATACAATGACCTCCCGGACTTTAATCTAGTACTTCAAGAATTTTTTCTACTTCTTCGTTATGTATCATCGTATTTAGCTGATGGTCAATCTTCGGCAAAATATTCCTTACGAAGTGGTTTGCGAGCTTCTGACATGCCAATACGCGTGACATATGCGTAGACCTCTCCCCGTTTGTAACATCGTAAGCAATATGGATTCCACCGTTGGGTTCTATGTTTAGATACCTCGGTATTTCTATGCCAATTCTTACCGTTTTACTGAAGTCGAACGGCGATTCATATTTCATTTCATGTACTGGAAATACTATTCCCTTGTATTGGATTTCCTTCTCGCCCCTACACAGGTATTCAGTAAGATTTATTATTATGTTTTCTACTATTAGCATAAAATTTCAAAAAGGCCGGCGGGCCATGGAGATATAACAACAAACAAACAAGCAACGCCCGCCGGCCATGTTACTATTTTTCCAATAACGACGCGAAGTACTTCTCGCCTTTTTCAGTCATCTTGTGCCCCGTAGCAGCAAGCATTTTCTTAAGCAACTCCACATTAGTCCTGATAATGTTGTCAAACTTGTGTTCAAGTTCTTCCTTTACGAAGAACGGCATGTCTATCGTATAGCAAGCGTCCCATATTTCTTGACGACTCTTGCCCTTGTTCATGCCTTCCATGATAATTTCTTCGGTGGTAGGAATTCTTATTTCGCTCATGATGTATCTCCTTTGTTGCTTGTTTATGTCTATAATATAACAAAAGGGCCGACTCTCGTCAACCCTTCTATATGCATTTTATCGCAAAACTATATTTGCGTTACTAGTACATTCATTCTAATGCTTCCAGCATCTCTTCGATCCTGTCATTATGGACCTGCGCCTTGAACCTATAATCGACTTTGGGGAGCATGTCCTTTATGAAGGTACTTGCGAGTTTGTAAGATGCCTTTATCCTTAAATCCGAATCGTCGGTTCTGTTCCAGAAATCCGGTTCATACATTACGTTCAGAATGCCTAAATTAGGGAAATCACATGACCTTATACTAAGCTTTCTAGTCTTCGTCAAAGTCATTACGTTCGAGAATTCCGATTCTGACACTAGGAACTTGTGTCCTTCCAGATAGAAATGTTCTTCATCCTCTACAAGCCCTGCTACAGAAACCTTCCTGGGTTTCGCCAGGAATTCTGTGACCGCCTCTATATATGATTCTGTCTTGTTCATCATTTATCCTTTAAATATTCTAGTACGTTCTTGCGTTCTATTGCTACCCTTTCCAGAAGTTCCTTAAACGTAGTGTTAGTATTATACCTGGGAATATTGATTTCCTTGCCGCATATAGGGCAGAAATTCCAGCCTTTCGGCCTTATTTCGTCACACAGCTTACACATAATTTACTTCCTCTTATTATATTAGCTCTTCATTTGGTACGATTATGGCATTTATCCACGTTGCTATATGATGCGAAGATTCCAGCCACCAGCCGTTATTGTTCAGGAATTCGTACTGGTAGTCGAGAATTTCCTTCCAGTGGTCCCTGATGTTGTTGAATACGGTTTCAAGCTGTTCTACAGTAGGGTTGTCAGGGACCTTGCACATGGAATGTATCATTTCATACGGACTATCCGGGAATACAGAACCCATCAATATCGCCCCGCAGGCCGCGGCCTCGGCGAACTTCAACGAAGACTTTGCCCTGTTGAAGTCGTTATTCTGCAAAGGCGCTATTATAATGTCGGGCTTGAGCATGTTGAGCTCCGCCGAATACATGGAAGTTGATTTCCACGTATGCACAGTTATCTTGTCAGATACGTCAGAAAGGAAATACGGCACGTTGACGAAATAGTGCAGGTCCATTCTGTCGATGTTCTTCCTTAGGAATTCAGGCCACTGACCTACGTAGTCTCCCCTCTTGCCTACTATGCCTGTCGGGTACTGCTGTGATATTGGTGCTGGTTCCAATACGTGCTGTGATGCGCCCGCGGAAGCGACTATAGGCTTGTCCCTGAAGAAGTCCTTGCGGTTAGACTGGTATATCGCCCTGTCGCACGCGTTGGGGACTATTACCGTGTTCCAGAAGTTATGGTGCCTGTGCAGGTATTCGGCGAGGAACTTGGTCGTCACGATGCCCACGTCGAAATACTTGAGGTTCTCTGACGCTATCTGGTCTATGGCTTTGAAGTTCCTGGGCTGCAGGGAAGAGGCGTTGTAGTCTGGGAGAATATCCCAGAACGCGTCATCTACCTCGAAACCCATCTTGTACTTGTACTTCGGCTGCAGTTCCCTGTAGTTCTTCAGCCAGGGCATTGGCTGGAAAGGCCTCTGTACGAGTATTCCGCGGCACTGGTTGAGAACGTTAGGATCGAAAATGGGTATATGCGACACTATGCACTTTACGCCGAACTGGTTCGTCTGGTTTATGTAGTTGACGAACTGCTGGATTCTCAGATTATAGCACCCTCCACCACCAGCCATCTCGCCGCTGATTATCAAAATAGTATCTTTCATTACCAAGCTCCTTCTGACTTGAATATGTTCATTGGGAATACCTGCGCTCTGGATGCGCATGCCATCCAGTAACATGTGCTAATTCTTTCGCTCAGGAAAGACAGGTACCTGCACTGGTATTCTATGTCGTTGTTGCGTCCCTCGAATTCGGGGACCTGGCGCCTGGATATTATTTCCTTCGTTTCCTCGTACGTATGGTTGCCTCCCATCTCGTGTGTCTTCTTGAGGATCGTCAGTACGAAGCTGCACCAGTCCCTAATCTGTCCGTAGGGTGCCACTACTATATTGTATGGTATTATTAAATTCGAATTCAGCGTCTTCTCGAACGCGGGCACCATGTTCGGGTAGCATTCCTTCATGGCCTTCCCGCATGTCACGAGGTCCTCAATGAAGTGGCAGCTGCCGTAGTGCTGCGCAAGGGTGCATCCTAGCTTAACCGGCGCGGCAACGTATATACGCCTGGTGCAGTCAGGATCCGGTATTCTGCGATAATGCGAGAAAGTGACCCATTCCGGATTATCGTATATTGCCGCCTTCTCGGCTTCGGTCTGCTGTTTTTTCATTTCATCATTTTTATCGAACTGCTTGCACAGAAGGTCTATCCCGGCCCATTCCGAATACAGTCTGTGGTCCAGTTCAGTATTCTTCGTATTGTCCACGAGGGTATATCCCGGCACCGGCTTCTCCTCCTTGTGGAAGAACATGAACTTTCCGCCTTTGACGTCAATTTCCGGCAAGCTTCTGCTGGAGCTTTCTGTTGAGCTCGTCGATTTGCTCTCTGATATATTCGATACTTTCGGTGTCGAGTCCTTCCTGGTATTCCTTGGAGTTTTTGTAATCATCTCTCTTATTCAGTTCCTTTATAATCAAGTTAATCAAACGGTTCTTTCTTTCTTCAGGGAGGGTGGTGTTCCTCTTCTTCTTGTCGAGAAGCCTCAATAATTCTTCAGTTGTACGCTTCTCGTAAGACTTCCGCATGAGGTAGTCCTTCCATTCTTCCTTGTGGCTGGCGTAGTGAATCTTCCTGTACTGCCTCTGGTATTCCCTGTATCCCTCTCTCCCGTCAAGCTGGCTCACGTTCACGATATTCTCGCCGTTTTCGCGTTTTCTGTCACACAATTCCGTATGCTTGCGTTTTCTCTCGGTTGTCCACTTGGATTTCTGCATTACGGCCTGCGCTTCCCTCATTTCTTCCGTCCACGTGACATTTTTATTCCTCTTCATCATGCGGTGCCTTTCCGTCTCCATCTCCTGCCTCCACGGAAGCTTGTTTATCTCCTCGTGGATTTTCTCGTGGTCCTCGATACGCAGCCATATCATGTCTTCCGGCAATGCGTAGAAATATTCCTTGTCGGCGAGCAGTTCCTTGGCGGTCTTCTCGGCTTCCTTCCTGTGGTGAAGTACCCAGCCCTCGAAATCCTCCGAACAGGCAACGTCGTAGTTTTCCACGGACTCTATGCGCCTGTCCTTCACGTAGTTGCCGAACTTGTTCTTGGCTATGTAGGCCGGGGTCTTCCCCCTGGAGTCGGCAATCTCCTTTATTGTAAGTTTTCTCTTGTTCATATTTACCTCTTTATAGTATTTATGTCATTTAATACTATAAAATATAGTAAATTTTTTCTTACATTTTATAGCCTCGAAATTATTCCGGATATTCTCCGTCCATCTCGTCGACTCCCCTGGTGTCGAACAGCTCGTGCTCGTATACGAGGTTGCCGTCCAGCCTGGCGTCCTTCTCCCTAGACAGGTGCAGGTTTATTGCCTGCGTTATTATCTCGGAAACATAGGCGAAGGCGGACGTGTCCTTCCTGTAGTCGTACCTGTTGACGTATTTCAGCAGGGCCACCATGGCATCCTGCTTCATGTCGTCGTCGTCGAAAATCTTGTACGAGGCCATTCTTCCCGTTATAATCTTGTAGAATATCGGGATAAGCTTGTCGGCTACCGCCTGGAACTCGTTTAAAGGCCTCTCGGACGCGTACAGGGACCTCCGGAACGCGATGAAGTCCTGAACCTCGGCCCACTTGGCCGGCTTGCCCAAACAGCGCGTTTCCATCGTCTTCTCGTACTTCTCTATCCACTGCCCAGTGTCGCTGGGGTTAGATACTATGTATTTCGTTATAAGCTCCTTGAGCTCGTCGTTGTCTACGTAGTCGTTCTTCCTAGGTCTTCCCATTTATACGCTCCATGTCTTCCAGAATTTCTATAAGTTTCTCTATTCTATTGCGCCATTGTTTAGGATTCGACTTCGAGAAGAGGAAATGTATGCACTTGTGCGTCATCTGGTTGACGAAAACGAACTTCGTCTCGTCACTAAGGTCGGTATAGTGTTCCTCGTCCAGGTCCTTGTGGTGCAGATTCGAGCACTTCGTGAGCTTGGCGCCCGTGACCGGGTCCACCTTCTGCTTCTCCTTCATCATGTCCCTGAATTCCTTCCACTTCTTGGTCGCCCTGAATTTCGTTTTCCACTTCTGGTTGTCTTGCCGTTTCATAATGATACAAATATAGCAATTTTTGTAAAAAAATGTTTGCGATTAACTAATTTTTCTAAATTTTTATATAAAGGGTTTACAAAAAAGCGATTTTTGACTATATTAAGGTCATATATACAAAAATGTATGAGGTTATAATGAACGAAACATCGTTATATAGGATTACAGACCTGTTGAATAACGTAGCGGAAGAAATTTACCCATCCACAACAAAGAATTACAACGGCAAGAATGTAAATTTCCCTATTGCCGACGCGGATATAGACAAGATAGACAAGGCAATTGAACGCGCTTGTGACTATATGAAAGCCAGATGTCGTGAAATAAAGACTGAATCATGCAAAAATTATGTAAAGAATATGTCCAGGTGGTTAGAAAACAACAAGGACACGTTATCTGAGGAAATAGTAGAAAGATATAACAGAACCATAACAGAGGCAAACAAGTGGGTTGAGGAAAACAAGTCAGAAATGATAGATTAATAGTAATGAACTATACTAAATCCATATTCAAAGACTACCCTAAGGATGCAGATGCCCTTATTTCGCTCCTGGGACGCAAATGGAAGCGAAATATTGTTGACCTATATAAACTTGCTTCTACATTGAAATACTTCCCCAGAACGCGCGTACGGACGATTAAACTGGGTACAGCTGGTTCTTTCATGATTTCGCTGTTCGGATACTCAATGAAAGCTTCCAGGGTGCTGGACATGGCCATGGAAATAGGTATGATTACCCCCGTCAGCACGGCTTTCGGCTGGGGCAAAGGCCATAACGTGTCAAGGAATTTCGCGGTGAACGGCGATGTCGTCTGGCTGGTCATAGAGGTCTATAATGCGAATGTGTTAATAAACGTACCTAATACTCTATCTCTGCCTACCTACACTACCGATCATAATAAAGGAGAGGCTAGTTATAGCTTAGAATTATGTACAGGAATTAGACCTGCCGAACTTCTGAATATTTCTATCGACGCCGAACGTAAGGACATGAGGCTATGTTCAGTTCCGGATGAAATACTTCTTGAGGCTCTCGGCAATGTTTATCCGCAGATAGAGCACTACAGGGAAGTTTCGGAATCCATAAACCGACATTACGGCGAGGATTCTATGTTCCATTTAAGGGTAGCCCCGAAGGTCAACAGGCACGGCATGCAGTATGTCACTTTCGGGCTGAGGCCATGTTCACCTTTCTGCAGCATGCCAAAGGCCGAAAGTTGTGAAGAATCTCAGATTTCGAGGGAAGACATACTCCGCGAGAAATTCGGCGTATACTCGCGTTACGACGTCAAGTCTTCCATATACCGCCTCACATGGGCCCTGAACCATGGCAGCTGGCCCGTAGACGACACGGATTTCTACGAGGAGATATTCGGGGGCAGTTTCAGCAATCCTGATGCCAGGGATAATTTCAAGCTGCTGTGCCAGCTGGTGTATTTCAACAGCAACGACGGAAAGTGCCTATTGTCGGTAAAGAAGGCAGCAAGGGAAGACCGGCTGTACATACCTGAAGAATACGGCGACGAAACAATCCTATCGCTCATAAAGGATACCAGAAGCTCGATGGAGAGCGTAATAGGCAAGACATACGGCTCGGAGATATTCGTCCACGAGGGTTTCATATACATGGACGTACTGGACAGGCTGCTGAGAATGGGATACGACGCGGCGGAGATATACGACTGCTTCTACGTCGGCGGGGAACGCCCGGAACTACCGTCACTATGCCATGATCTTATTTCCGAGTGTTTTGACAGTTATTACAGGAAGTACATGAAATGAACATATATTCGGAATACGCCATAGAACACGTGACAGTATATGTCCGCAGCATGAAGAAACTGCAGGAGAAATGGCGGCAGAACGTCAAGAAGGTCATAGAGACCTGCGTCGATACTTCCGGCTTTACGGAATCCTATGTAGTCGTTAGGCAGGTAAGGAAACATAAGCGCAATAAGCAGTCGGAAAGGTACATAGTTGAAGTTAAATTCGTATATAACCCAGCAAACGTTAAAGAACACGTACAAGAAAATCCAGATAAAAACCGTATTTACACACGTATTTAGAAAATTTGCTATATTATACAATGTCGACGGTTTGATATTCACCTCTATAATTAGCTTGTACCGTCGAACTTAGTAACCACCGCCGACCGGGCTACCGGCGTAAAATCGAAGCCCGCTGTTTCATTACGACATAAAATCCTTATGATTCCAAACCACCGTGCAGCGATGTGCGGTGGTTTTCTTTCTTCATAAATAATGTATCGGACCCGTTCCCGGTTATCGGGGCAACGTCGGGAAAAGGATACATTATATGGACATTACAGAAGGTTTCGGCGAAAATTTCGGCATAGTAGACGAATTCGACCCAATCGAGAGCTTCAAGAAGTTCGAGAAGCGCTCCCGCAAGAAATGGAAAACATTAATCGACCGCGTGAAGGACGACAAGAAATACCTAGGCGGCGATCAGTTCACTAAAGAAGATACAGATATTTTAGGCAAGGACAGGGCACAGAACAAGCTCAACGTAGTTGCGAACGCCGTACGTACTATAGTCAATACGTATAGGGAACAGCCATACAGGTGGCGTGTAGTGGACAATTCCACCGGGAAGGATTCCGAACTGTTCAACCAGGCGGGCATCACGTTCCTCGAATCGCCAGAAAATTCAACGGCGTGCCTCGAGGCGCTCGAATCGGCCGTAGCCTTCGGCCTCGGCATACTGGTAGTCACCACGGATCACGGCGTCGACGGCACCCCGGAACCTACCCTCTATACGATAACGGACATGGACAACGTGTACCTGGATCCGGAACTTTCAAAACTTAACGGCGCGGACCAGACGGAGGCAGCCATTGTGGAACTGAAGTCGAGGCGCTGGGTAGAGAACAACTACGGCGTGGACATCTCTTCCATAGACGCGCCCCAGGTGGAAATCAGCCAGGAATACGACCGCAAGGAATACATGCCGCTCGTAACATACTGGGCCAAGAGACAGGGACAGGTTACATGCTACCGCCTCATAGGCAACGACATAGTGGAAAATATCCCCCTCCCTATGACATACATCCCGGTCATTCCGCTTTTCGGCGAGAAATTCTTCTGCGACGGCGAAGAACAGTGGCACGGCGTGGTAGACCAGATGAAAGGTGTACAGAAGCTTATAAACTACGCCTACAGCAACATTCTTGTACGCCTGGCTACCTCCCCGAAGAACACGTGGATATGCGAAGGCGAGTCCATAGAGGGCAACGAGAAGTATTTCCGCGATTCCAACAAGACATTGAACCCGTTGCTGATTTACAACAAGTGGTCGGCTGACGGGAAGCGCGAGCTCGAGAAGCCGGAACGCATAAACAACGAAATCCAGCTCGGCGACGTCGGGGAGATGTTCAGCCAGAGCCTCCAGATGGTCAACAGCATCATCGGAATCCCAGCAATCGGTCTGGAATCCGAAACCGAGAAGACGGCTACTGAAGTACTTACCGCCTCAAAGGTTTTCCAGAACAACATACGCGCCTACATCTACAACCTGCGTAGCTCATTGGTAGTTGCCGGCATGTGCCTTTTCGAACTTATACAGGGCCAGCCCCTATACGGCGCCATAAAGATTACGTGCGTACAGGGACCTGACGATTCCATGAAGAAACAGGAAGCAAGGGTTATCCTGCAGCAGATGACACCGTTGCTCACCGAACCACAGGACCAGAGGAAGCTGTTGCTCGCCATGGCCAACGTGGAACAGGACAACGAATACGTCCGTACCCTTACGCAGCTCCTCCAGCCTATGCCTACGGCACAGGAAATGCAGGATCAGGAACTTATCAATCAGGCCAATAACGAAATAAAGCAACGCGACATGCAGATTGCACAGCTTAACAAGGAACTTGACGATACCAAGCGCCAGATCGAGCTGAAGGGCTTCGCACTGGAACGCGAGTTCACGTTGGAGGAATTCAAGCACAAGAACGAGCTCGAGAAGATGATTCTCCAGCACAAGCTTGACGGAACCCTTACCGACAAGGATCTCATGGAGATGGCGAACGAGCAGGAAAAACAGAAAATGGAACTGCAGCGCGAAGGCATGAAGCTGGACGGCGAGGAAATGAAGAGCCAGGCCGAGGCTATCAAGGCCGAAAACGAAGTAATGGTTTCCGAAGCGAAGACAAAGCAGTCGCTCGCCAAGCTCAACGAGACGAACGCCAAGACAGTCAACACGATTATTAAGGAGAAGAAATAATGTACAGAATTCCGGTTATCAACCAGTCTACATTATTCGAAGACAATAACAGGGAGGCTCTGGTCCAGGGAAAGGTAGAAGTCCTTGACCCTGTTTCCAACAACCCCCTTACAATCTGGAGCTACAGCGATGACGAATACACTGTCATGGCGAACCCCGTAATCTTGGACATAGAGGGCAGGGTACCGCAGACAGTATTCTGCGACCGCATAGTATACTGCAGGGTGTATGCCTTCAAGGGTTACGACGAGAACAACCAGCCGATTTACGAATTTATACGTGACTTCTATGCCGGTGAGAACGAGAATTCCGAATCAAGAGAATACGTCACCGGCATGGAAGCCCTTAAGGACTTGGATCCGGCGGTCAATACCTCAGTGAACGTCCTGGGCTACTATAACAGTTTCGACTGCCCGATGAGACAGTACGTATGGGATCCTACCTGTAACCAGGATGCCGATAACGGCTATGTCGTGGCTTCCGATGTCACATCTACAGGCCGCTGGATTCTCCAGTTCACCGGCGAATACCTCCCGTCCTGCTATTACGGCGTATATCCTGGCAGGCTCGCCAATATCAACGCCCTCCTTTCCTATATTTCGGCCGTAGGCTCTACGCTTACTCCAACAGCGCCAGGCGTATGGTTCGTCCAGGGTACGTATGGCGTAGATACCAACCTGCAGACTACGAAAAATGTAATGGTTGACGCGAGCACGTATTTCAACTGCAACTACTTCTACTGCCGGAACCTGAAGGTCATAGGCAATCCTACATATCCTATCTGTGATTTCCTCTTCAGCGACCCGTTACAGGAAGCCCATTCTTCTTGGTTCAAGACCATAGCCGGTTTCCTGAATTCCGGCGCGAAGAAATACATAATAGATTCTACCAACTATTTCTTCAACACTACACTTAATGCCAATTTCGAACTTACTAGAAAGACAATCGAGGGCGAAAACCGTCTGCCCGCCACGTACGGCACGAACGGTCGTATCACGCTCCAGTATTGTGAAATTCTTGGAAATAAGATATTCAATTCTACGGACGTACTTACTTTCATCCGCATGACCATTTACGACAAGTGGTGGGAAGATCCGTCAAGTATCGATTTCTATAACAAGGTAAGCGCCCGTACTGCCGGTTTTTGCGATCTCAGGCTCGACAACTTTGAAAATACGAACGCCTATATCAACGCGTTCGGCGCGAACGGTACCGGCAACGAGCTTAACCTTGCAGGAAGGCTCGTAAACGTAGGCTTCACGGTCCCTTCGAACGTTACGGAACTGCGCAATGTCCGTGCGACCGCCGCTGTCACCTATAACAACAGTTCCAAGGACCTTGTAATACGCGACTGCCAGCTTGACGGTGCATATATCACGTGCGCCAACCTGAGCGTGTACAAGAGCCGCATAGGGTTCGGTACGGAACCTGTTACTACGGGCGCATGGTTCTATGAATCAGAAATATATGGTACCGCTGACTGGACCAGGAACGTGTTCTACAGCTTTACCGACTGTAACGATGTTCCGGGTTTCAACAGGGCGACGAATAATACGTCGACTGAACAGGCGCTGCAGTTCATCAGGTGCCTTATATCCTCCAAGAATATTATCTCCAAGAACCCGATTATCGAATCCTGTACGTGTAACTACTGTACGATAAAGATATACCCATACAAGGACAATAACGTCTATAAGATGCAGTGCTGGCTCGAGAATAACGTATTCTTCAGCACGAATCCTGTCGAATTCACCAAGTTCGCGGACGATAACGTATACGAGATAGAGCCCAGCTGGACTATTCGCGGCAACCACTTCGCGGGGAACAGCGAAGGCCTGCGTTGCCGTTACTGGCAGCACCGTACCGGTTCCAACTACGACAAGACGTTCATCAAGCTCAAGAGCGCCACGTATGGAGTAGACTATTCCGGAAATACAGGCGACTGCCCCGCCAACGACATGCGCGGAGTAATGATAGTAGACAATACGCAGTACAATACCGAAACCGTTACTTACGGTTCGAGTACATATACGCTTTACAAGTATACGAGTGCCCACAAGAGATGTATGCCGTTCATGAATGCCGGCGATTACTGGTGGCAGCTGAAGACAAAGGATGCGAATACACTGCTGAAATATTTCAGCTGGACAGAATCTCCGTATAATTCGCTTACGTACAACCTGTTCATTCAGACCAACTGGTATCTGTATAACCTTAGCAGGGGATGGGCTGACAGGGACGGCGACTTATTCGACCTAGCGATAGTCATTTTCAACGACTATATGAGAATAGTTCAGCGAGGTGATGGGGACGAGAACAACGGTGTCGTAGGAAGAATCGTTTAACAAAAAGAGGGCTAAACACCCTCTTTCTTTTTTCTTCTATTTTCTGCAGTTCTTATATAATAGTATAGTTTATCATCGTTAATATCGCATTTTCGTTGCCCTATTGGTAAATTATTCTTTTTATTATTGGAATTTTCACTAGGTGTTACCCACCTGAGATTTTCTAACCTATTATCCAGTGGATTTCTATTAATATGGTCAATTTGATGTT
>JAEIGA010001857.1_pt1 | contig 33560 bp, 56 predicted proteins | sample 9270691 | NCBI WGS metagenome assembly JAEIGA01 (sample SAMN17057246, study PRJNA624740) | gut metagenome | biome: biome; isolation source: fecal sample | host: Bos grunniens | place: China: Xizang | collected 2019 | reverse complement strand
GCATCCGCAAAAGTCGCCGCCGATTCGGCGAAAAAGAACGCAAGTGAAGCCATAGAAACGGCAAGAGCCGCCAAGCAGGACGCAGAGCAAGCCGAAAGGGAAATTGCGGCGTTGGGCGAAAATCTTGAAACCATAACAGACCCGCTTGAAGCGGACTATGCAAGAAAAACCGAGCTGACCGACACAACCGCGCATTTGCAGTCGCAGATTTCAAGGAATGCGGCGCAGTTGAAGTCGAAAGTGTCGTTGATTCAGACCATAGACGAGACGGCGAACGATGCAAGAGAGAAAGCCAACGCCGCGCAAATAGCCGCCGAAGAAGCACAGAGCAGCGCAACAAAGGCAGACACGGACGCAAGAGATGCCGATTTTGCCGCCCAAGAAGCGGAAGAAGCGGCGATTCGCGCAAGGAACGAAGCCGTTGTTGCACGGGAAGCGGCAGACACCGCCCGGAGCGTGGCGGATCAGGCAGAAGCCGATCTTGAAGCGGCAATCGCTGACCTTGCAACCATACAGGCGAGAGCGGACGCAACCGAAGAAGAAATTGCAGCTGCTCAAAAAGCCGTAAATGACGCACAGAGCGCGGCGGATAGTGCCAAGGCAGACGCAGACGACGCGGCAGCACAGGCGGCAGACGCGCAAAATGACGCATCAAAAGCCGTAAAAACCGCGTGGGAAGCACAAGTCAAAGCCGAATCCGCAAGAAAAGACGCTTCAAATGCGGCAGAATTCGCAGCCCAACTTATCACCGAGTGGCAAACAGCAAATTCCGAAGCTGAAGCCGCGGAAGAAGCAGCGGCGCAAGCAAAAGCCACCGCAAATGAAGCAAAAACGGCAGCAGCAACGGCGCAAGCGTTAGCGGACGCAACCGCCGAAACAGCCAAAACCGCACAAGCCACGGCAGACGAAGCGGCGGAACGCGCACAAAATGCACAAATCACGGCACAGCAAGCCCGGACGGAAGCAGATAATGCGCAAATCGCCCTTGCTGAAGCAAACGAGCGATTCCAAGAGGTTATGAGCAACGCCGAAGCCACCGCGGAAGAAATCGCGGAAGCAACGAGCAATTTGGGAATAGCGCAAGCAGCCGCCACCAATGCGGAAACGGCAGCGACCGAAGCCGAAACGGCAGCAACCCAAGCACAGGCAGATGCCGAAGCCGCTCTTGATGCAGCCGAAGACGCGAAAGACCAAGCAGAAGCGGCGCGAGCCGATGCCGAAGACGCCCAAGCGTGGGCGGATGAAGCCCAAGCCGCTGTTGATGGTCTTGCTGTTCGAATGACAAAAGCCGAAACGGAGATTGAGCAGAACGCACGGGACATCACTTTGCAAGTGGCTGAAATTTTAGAAGAAACAACAGCCAACGGAAAAAATGTGTCGGAAGCTCTATCCCGCATTAAAATGTTAGCTGATAGCATTTCAACGCTTGTGAAGGATGAAAACGGCGAATCTTTAATGACGCAGACTTCGGAAGGATGGTCGTTTGATATATCGCCAATACGAAAAGCAATTGACAGCACATCCGCGGAGCTTGCCGATTTGCGCGAGTATGTCAAAATCGGGTCATATGAATACGCGGACGAGCAGGGCGCAAATCAGAGCGAACCCGCAATATTCCTTGGAGAAGGCGACACAGGCTTTAAGCTGACAATCACAAACACCCGAATTGTATTCACCGACGGATCAATCAATCTCGTTGCGATAAACAGCAAGAAAAAATCACTTGAAATCGAGAAAGCCGAAATAAAAGGCGAATTGCAGATCGGGGACGATGAAAACGACCAAGTAAGCGGCGTTTGGGTTTGGCAGCAAAGAAGCAACGGCAATCTTGGTCTTGTATGGAAAGGGGTGACTAACTAATGGCAGCACCGAGCACGACAGTATGGGGGGCGAAAGTTGGCGACTATGGGCGAATCGGTATCTATAAAAGCGCAACAAGTACGGCAACCGAAACGACCCTTACAGTTCAGGTTTGGTTTTGGAGCAAATATTCTGTATCAGACACGGGAAACACCTTATATTATGACAATTTAAGCTCGACCGGATCGGCAACAACCGCGAAGGGGGCTGTGTCGATTTCAACGTCTGTTGCGAGTGGGGACGGGTGGTCTACTTCGAATCAAAAATTGCTGAAGACTTTCACTCACAAATACACGCGCACGACTTACAATGTCACCCGTTATCTATACGCGAAACTGACAGATGTTGACCGAGTGGGTGGGACAATGCTTGCGAATACGACTTTTGCAGTCCCGGCGTTGACATCCTACACGATCACATACAATGCTAACGGCGGAAGCGGAGCACCCGCAGAACAGAAAAAGCATTATGGCAAAGCCTTAACGCTTTCGAGCACGAAGCCCACAAAATCGGGTTATACTTTCGCAGGATGGAGCACAGCGGCAAGCGGAAGTGTTGTCTATACTCCCGGTGCAAGCTATACAGCCAATGCAAGCGTTGTGTTGTATGCGATATGGGTTACAAAAGCGTACACGGTCACATATAACGCCAACGGCGGAAGTGGAGCACCAGCGGCACAGTACAAGCTCCACGGGCAGACGCTTACTCTTTCGACCACCAAGCCGACAAAGGCAAACTATACGTTTGCAGGATGGAGCAAATCAGCAAACGGAAGCATCGCTTATACCCCGGGCGGTCAATATGCTACCGACGCAGACGTGACATTATATGCGGTTTGGCGACTTGCATATAAGAAGCCCATAATTCACAGCTTGAAGGCTTCGCGTTGTGATTCGTCGGGCATTGAAACACCGTCTGGCAAATATGCAAGCGTAAATTTTCAATGGAACACCACAAATGACGTTGTGTCGGTCGTTATTGCTTGGGAATCTGCGGCGGGGTCAGGTTCTTACACGTTGACATCTGCAAGCGGAACGGGCGGCGCGGTCAGGGCTGTTGTTGGTGACAACACATTAAGCACCGACGCAACATATACAATCACCGTCACGGTCACGGACACGGAAAGTACAGAAGTTTCAACAACCCTTGCGGGGTCTGTATTCCCGATCGATGTCCTTGCGGGTGGAAAAGGTGTCGGATTTGGCAAGCCCGCCGAACTTGAAGGAGTGGCGGATTTTGGATTTGAAGCAAAATTCAATCATCCCGTTTACGGAAACGTGATGGGCTTGAACAGACTTCCCGAGATCCCCGCGGGCGGCAATCTCAACAGTTATACGGAAACCGGATGTTGGGCGGTATACAGCAATGCTAAAGCGGAAGTTATAGGAAACATCCCTATACCAAAAGCGGGACGCCTTGAAGTATCCTCGGCAACGGGCGAAGGAATCCGCCCTGCTCAATGGTCATATTTGCGTCAGAGATTCATCCCATATCAAGTATCACTTCCCACATATGAAAGAGAGATTACCCGCGACGCAAGTAACGCAAGTAATGCGTGGACATATTATGAATGGATTCCCACGACCCTTTCAAAAGACGCTTCCTCGAAGGTTTACCACGAACAAAAAGTTTTGTGGGGCGTTGACATAACATCGGGAATGTATATGACGTCAGGACACACCGCCACACTTACCGAAAAGGTAAGCGAACAGCCTTCGGGAATCGTCCTTGTCTTTTGCTATTACAACGGCCCAAGCGACACGAATTGGGGCTGGATCACAAGATTTGTCCCGAAAATAATGGTGGAGCTTGAACCGGGCGGCGGACACACCTTTGAACTTACAAACGGAAAGTTCGGGTCTGTCGGCACTAAGTATCTTTATATCAACGACGATTCGATTGTGGGACACGCCGACAACAATATTGCTGGAACAGGCGGGACGGGCATCACATATGACAACAAAAAATTTGTCTTGCGCTATGTTTTGGGCGTCTGACGGAAAGGATCAAATGTTATGGATTTAGTGACCATTTTTGCGTTGATTGGGGAAATCGGTGCATTGGCGGGGGCTATTGTCCCCGTGTTCGTGAAATTCAAAAAAATCGAAACGGGCATAAAATGTCAGCTCCGAAGCGAAATGCTGCGGGTTTATTATCACAACCACGAAAAAGAAACCATTCGGCAGCACGAATATGAAAATTTTGTCTCGTTGTATGAAGCATACAAAGCGTTAAAGGGAAATTCTTTTATAGATAAGATTTATAAAGAAGTGCAGACGTGGGAAGTCGTATCTTGAAAAGGGGGGTGATTTTATGAATCTGCAAAAAGCTTTCGAAGAATGCTTGGTGACAAAATATATTCCCGTTAAAAGCGGGGGCGATTATGCCGTCAAGCGCGAAGGGGACACAGTTAAAATATTCTTTGAGTGGTCGAACGGGCGCGAGGATTGGATAAACAACTTCAAATTCTTTGCTATACCGTGGAAGCCTTATAAGGATATGGCGCACACTTGGCTTTGTCACAGAGGATTTTTGAAGGTGTGGAAGGGCATTGAGCCGTATCTTTTGGAGTACATAGAAGACCCCGACGTTAAGAGGATCGAGATTGTCGGATATTCTCACGGCGCGGCGGTTGCCCTGCTTTGCTATGAGTACTGTCGATTTAACCGCCCTTATATCGAGGTTGAGGGCGTGGGCTTCGGCTGTCCTCGGGTATTTTGGGGCTATATTCCAAAGTCGGTCAAAGAGCGATTCAAGGACTTTAAGGTGGTTTGGAACGGCAATGACATTGTTTGTCACGTTCCGCCCGCCTTGTTTGGGTTCAGGCACATTTCGGAAGTGGTCAAGATCGGGCAGACAAATCCGGTCAAAGACCATTTTGACACCGCGTATCTTTCGCACCTGAAAGAACTGAATTGACACAAACAACTTAAAAAGGGAAGTGAAAATTTCACTTCCCTTTTTTCTTTTTATAAGTATACTTGCAATCTTTTACACGAATAATTAATTTTCGCGCAAGTTAAGTGCAAGTTTTGAACGATTTTTGCAAATTAACGTGCTTATTTTCGGTTTTTATGCACGTTAAATAAATTTGAAAGGACAGATGAAAAATGGCAAAATGCGCAAATAACGTGGTAAAGCAAGCGCAATTATGGATCGGAAAGAAAGAATCAAACGGCACACATAAAGCAATCATTGACATTTACAACGCGTACAAACCACTTGCAAGGGGCTACAAAGTCAAATATACAGATGAATGGTGCGCGACCTTTGTTTCAGCCGTTTCAATCAAATTGGGTTATACAAGCATTATTCCAACAGAATGCAGTTGTCAAAAGATGATTGAGCTTTTCAAGAAAAAAGGGGCTTGGGTTGAAAATGAAAACCGCACACCGAAGCCCGGGGAAATTATATTTTACGATTGGGACGATTCAGGAAAAGGCGACAACAAGGGAAATTCCGATCACGTCGGCATCGTGGAAAAAGTCGTGGGCAGAAAGATCACAGTTATTGAAGGCAATTATTCAAGCGCGGTGAAACGCCGAATTTTAGCTGTGAACGGCAAGTTCATTCGGGGCTATGGTGTTCCCGCTTATGATAAAGAAAACCCCACAGCGGCAAAAAAATCGGTCACAACAATTGCAAAAGAGGTTATCGCCGGGAAGTGGGGCAATGGAGCAAACCGCAAGAAGCTGCTTGAAAATGCGGGGTATAATTACAAAGAAGTACAAGCAAAGGTCAACAGCCTTTTGAAATAAGAGAAAAGGACGGGTTTTGCCCGTCCTTTTTTCTTTTGTTTCAATCGACAAAGGTTTTCTTTGCTGCGTCCCATATGCCGAAATATTCGCCGCCGACGGTCACTTCTATTCGGTCAAGGCTTGTGATAGGGCGAAGTGTCATTTCACCTTGTACGCCCAAAATTTCAAGGGCTGTGGCGATTTCTTTTGCTGTGTCTTTCATTGTTTTTCCTTCCTTATTTATTTAATCGTTCTTGCATTTCTTCTTTCGTCAAAATGCCTTTTACATACAATTCAAGTATTGTCTCAACATAGACTGCTTTTCTTTCTCGGTATTCTTCTTCGGTGATCTCCCCGGCAAGCAACATCTTTTCAAGGTGTCCAAGCGCGTTCATAAAATCCCGTCCCTTCAAGGTTTTGTCAGGACATCCAACATCGACGAGCATATTCATTAGCACATCAATGCTGGATGTAAGTATGAAAAAATTAAACCTTCAATTTAACATCAAGTTCGATCGGCGGTTGCGTCCACGTGCTTTTTGTCATTGGGAATGTGCCGCCACCGTTGGCGGGGTCTTTACGCACGGGCTTTTCCTTATAGAAATCAATGCGTTCGATACACGCTTTCAACAGCTCGTTTTTTAGAACATTGTCAGCTTCGGAATCTCGCAGGGTGTTGATTGCGTCCCGAAATTGTGTTATCTTTTCTTCATAGTCCACAGGCTCGGGCATTGATTCGTAGGCTTTGCACAGAGCTTGTCGGACTTCTTCTTTTTCATTCAATAACTTTTCGTTTAGCTTTTTGAAGATTGCCGCGGGCATTCGTTGCGCCGGATCGGGATGGGATTGTGATTCCCATTGCGAAAGCTCTTGCGCTTCCAAGTCCTTCATTTTCTTTTCAAGGTCTTTTATAAGTCTTGCGTGAAGCTTCGCGGAATTGCCTTCGTCTTTTTCAATGCGAATTTCAAAGTCCTCGATACATTGTTCCAAAATGGCACAAACTCGATCAATCATTTCTTCAAAAGTGCAAGAACCCGTCCCGCATCTTGCCTGATCTGAACACATAATGCGGGGAGCGCATTTTTCCCGACCTTGTTTGTCTCTGTTATACTTTAACACCATTATTTTCCCGCAGTTCCGGCAAAACAGAATTCCGGCGAATGGGTTGCGTAGTTTCACCCTTGTTGTTGCTCTGTGGTTGTTTCCGATGCGTTCTTGCACTTTGTCAAAAAGCTCTTTGTCCACAATGCCGTCGTGTCTGCCTTCAAAAACGAGGTATTCTTCAACATTGCCTTGCGGTCTTGTTTTCTTGAACACACTGTTTTCAACAACTGTCACGATAGGTCGCCAATTCCATTTGACTTTTCCTATATAGTGAATATTTTTAAGAATTTCTTTGACGGATGTTGCCGACCATTGTTTTCCCTTCGGCGGCTTTACCCCCAATTCGTCAAGATGGTAGCAAATAGACATCCTTCCCATCCCTTTATTGCCGTACATATCAAAGATCATACGCACAACATTTGCTTGTTCGGGATTCTCTTTGAGTGTGGGGCATTCTTTTTTGCCGTCCATAATCTTAATTTTATCGAATCCATACGGCGGCGCAGATGCGATATAATTGCCCTGACTGACGGAAAGCAATCTGCCGCGCTTTTGGATTTTCTTATAATAATTTAGATAGTCATTACCGCGCTTCAGTTCCGCTTCAAATGCGTTCCAATCGTATTCGTCCCGCAAGTCATAGATTCTTTCAGGTGTGATGACATAAGTCCCTGTGTGCTTGAATAGCTTCATCAATCGCCCAATGTCTTCAAGATCGCCACGGGTGAGACGTTGCGGCTCGACCACTTTGACTGCTTTATATTTTGGCGATTCTATCTTCAACAACACTTTGTTGATCTCCGGGCGTTCCTTGATTGTTTCGCCCGATACCACTTCACGAAATTTGTTTTCCTCGGGTACTTTTCCGCCGAGGTGCTTTTCCGCCCATTCATCAAGAATGTGCTCGTGCTTTTCCAGCACTTCTTCAACTGTCAGAAGCGGGTCGTCGCTTTGACTTTTTCGCAGATAGTCAAGCACTTCTTCGGGCTTGAACATATCCGCATAATTCCGATGTTGATACATTGTATCGTTCCCCCTTGTGTTTTTTTCTTGGTGCGGTACTGTTTTTGAGCATCACCACCTTTGATGTTTTTTAATTATCCAATAGCGACTCTTCTTCGGCAGTTGGTGTTCTTCCTGCCTTCTTTATCATTCTGATCAGGCGGCTTCGTTCGTCTATATCGAGCAAAATGGCTTTCTTACATACCGAAACGGAATCTTCATATCTTTCTTGTTTCTCATAGAGCATAGCAAGTCTTGTGAAAGCCGGAACATTGGTCGGGGTGGATTGATCATACTTTCGATCTATTTCGCGCATACGTAGATAATAGTCAATATCTTTTAAGCATTCATTTTCAAATGTAGTTGCACGTTGACCGGAATATTCCTTTGTATTATATAATACCGACCAATCCTTTTGGATTTTTTGCATAAGGGAAAAATACATATCAGATACTTTTTTTACTTCTTTTAGATATCGCGTATATATTTCGATTTCGCTTTCTCTAAACACCCAATTATTTGCTTGTTTTGCGCGTTCCCAGCTTTCTGTTGTCCCGCCTTGGGAAATATACTCCAGCCGATTATCATACTCGGGTTTGCTGAAATCGGGAGTGAATATTGGTTCTCGTCCCACGTTTATTATTTCTTTTAATAATGTCCTGAAAAATCCCATAAAACTTTTTAACCTTTCGCTTTCAATAAAATTCACAATGTTATTTTGTCAATCCGCTCATAAGCGTTTTGTAATAATTATGAAGAGTAATAATTTCATCTTTGTGTTCGAGCTTCATTCGGAGAAGGTCATTCTCGGCGGTGAGGGTGACATTCTTGTCTTTGAGAATGACATTCTCGGCGGCGAGCATACTGTTCTCGGCGGTTAGTCTTTCGACCTCGCTTTGCAGGGCGGCAAGGTTTTGATTTCCTACCACAATCTTACTTTCCGCAAACAAATCGTCGAGAGTGCCGCCAAGAACGGCTACGATTCGGCGAAGCGTGTCCACATAGGGGTTATCGGTGTCACCCGAAAAGATACGGATGACAGTTCTCTCGGGCAGATTTGTCAGCTCGGCGATCTGCTTTGATGTCATTTTTGTCTTTGCTTTTAATTCTTTAAGGTTATCGAGCCACATATATTCGTCCTTTCTTATGATATCTTTGCCTTTTTACTATGATAAAGTTGGGTGGCGAATTGACAAAGATGGATATTGAATTTTTTACTTTACTGCGTTAAAATATTGACAGAAAAATTCGACATTTCAATTTGCCGTCGTCTTTCGGCAAATTTTTCAATTTTTCTTTGCTATAATGCTAATGGAAATATTTTCAGTTGTTAATCTCAATTTTGAGACTGTATAATGTTTTCAGAATTATTATTTCGCGAACATAGGTTCGCGCCGCTTGAAAGGAGTTTCGCTATGAGTGCCGTCGACAAATTAATTTCCTACATTTCCACGCTTACACCCGAACAAATTGAAAAGCTTGTCAATCAGCTTCCACGATTGACTGCATTACTTTCAGAACAAGTTCCGCCTTATCCTCGGGGACAGACTTCGCAAAATCAATAAGTTTTTTCATATTTTCAGAAAGCTCATCGCCATTGGCGGTGGGCTTTTCTTCTTTTTCTTCCTCTCCTAATAAATAGCCCACGGAAACGCCGAAATAGGAAGCGATCTTTTGAGCGTTCGCGGCAGATATTCCCGCCTGTCTCCCCATCTTCAAATCGGTCAATATTCCTTTGCTCATTCCAATGTCGGTACACATTTTACCGCCCTTAATACCTTTTTCCTCACATAAACCTATAATATTTTCGTATAAAGTACCCAATTCCGTATCTCCTTTCTTGGTTAGTTTTAACGAAACTACGGAAATCCGTAATTTCGCTATTGACAAATACGGCGTTCGGTACTATAATGGTATCGTGACAGGTACGGAACGCCGTACGATAGTATTGGTTGGCACTTTTATTATAGTACTTTTATCCGTACTTGTCAATACAAACGAAGGAAAGGAGCAAAAAATCGTGAATTTATCCAAATTTTCGGACTTTGGATTGCGTGTAAAAATGCAACTTCTACAAATTGGCAAGGAGCAGAAATGGCTTGAGGAAGCCGTTACAGAAAAAACAGGGCTGTTTGTAGATAGTGGTTATATGTACAAAATCCTAACAGGTCAGCGAAACGCGCCGAAGATCGTTGCGGCGATATGTGAAATTTTGAACATTGAAGAAGAAAAGGAGTAAAAACTATGGCAAGAGATTTTTTGACCGACGCAGACGTTGAAAGAGAGATCGCGAGACTTACGGCAACCGACGCGGTGAAGCTGGCAAGACGCGAAATGCGTTTGAAGTACAAGCGCAGACAGCAGCTTTATACATTACGAGCACTTGAAAAGCGCGGAAATGAGCTGAAAGCAGCAGGAATCACCATTGAGAACATCGACGCGATGATGGCACTTGCGGAGCAAGAAGACATCACCGAAAAGGAATGACGCGATGAAGAATGCTGATACATACGGCAAGCCCCAAACAATCACATTCCCCGGAATGGTCGCAAGGGTTTACAGCCCGGTACTGACACCCGAAGAAAAGGCGAGACGGATTAAAGCCATACATAACGCAGCCGCTGCGCTGCTCAAAAAATAACATATAGGAGAACAGACAATGAAAGGAATTTTCAATAAAATTTCGAAGATAGCAAGCGCGATCCTCACTTCCGTCAGCGTTATAGTGATGATAATTGCCCTTTGCACGGTCGACATTAACACGTTAACTTGGACACCTATTATCATCTTCGCATTGGCGGAAGCGTGGCTGCTCTTTGTATTTTTCAAGCACGAAAAAGGCGGTGACAACAATGCTAAATGATATTGACTTGCGTTGCGGCGATTGCTTGGAGCTTATGAAGGATATTCCCGATGGCAGCATTGATTTGGTTTTGACTGATCCGCCGTATGGAATCAATTTTGTGAGTAATCATCGCAAAAGAAAGTACGATGCAATTAAAAATGATAATGTTCTTACTTGGATTGATGATTTTGTTGATGAACTTTACAGAATATTGAAAGCAAATACTGCCGTTTATTGCTTCTGTAGCTGGCACAATATCGATGTTTTCAAGACCACCTTTGAAAAGAAATTCAAGATAAAAAACATCATCGTGTGGGAAAAGAACAACACATCAATGGGTGATCTGAAAGGAAGTTACGCACCCAAACATGAATTTGTGATATTTGCTCACAAAGGAAGAAGAATTCTGAACGGTTTTCGTTATGCGGATATTATCAAGGCAAAAAGGACGGGAAACAAATATCACCCAACAGAAAAACCGATTGATTTGCTTGAAATATTTATAAATGAATCAAGCAACCAAGGCGAAGTTGTTTTTGATCCCTTTATGGGAAGCGGAAGCGCGGGTGTTGCCTGTGTAAACACCGGGCGAAAATTCATCGGCATGGAGCTGGACAAGCAATATTTTGACATTGCCGCGAATCGAATTGCTGAAGCAGAAAAGGGGGCGACAAGTAATGTTTAGTTACACAGGCGACCCGATAAGAGATGCAGAAGCCCGAGACGCAGAACAGCAAGCGTTATTGGACAAGCTTCCGAAATGCGCTTATTGTAACGAGCCGATCCAAGATGAAATTTGCTTCGAGATCAACGATGAATTGATTTGCGAAGATTGCTTGAATGAGCATCACAGAAAGTGGGTTGATGATTATGTCGAATAAACATCTGCCGGACGATCTGAAGCAGATGCAGAGCCTTCCCCTTATTGCCCGGTGTATGGCGACATTGTGCCTATATCGGAAGAGGAACAAATCGAAGGACAGTTGACCACCTTTGAGCTTCTTGAAAATTACGAAGGCACGGAACTGACAACCACCGGATGTGATCGGACAGGCTGTATATTCTGTATGTTCGGATGCCACCTTGAAAAAGAGCCTAACCGATTCCAAAGGCTGAAGGAAACACACCCGCGGCAATATGAATATTGCATCGGCGGCGGTGAATCGGTCGACGGCAAATGGCAGCCAAGCAAAGAAGGGCTTGGGCTTGGAAAAGTCCTTGATTTTATAGGGGTCAAATACGATTGAAATTATCAAAATATTCCGAAAAGGAGAAAGAGAAAATGAACGAAAACACAATCACTATCACTCGCGAGGAGTACAACAACCTCATAAAAGCGGCAGAGCGAATCGCCGCTGTTGAAAGACTGTGCGTAAGAAGCAGCTATGTCGGCATTGATGATGTAAAGATCATTCTTGACATCAATGAGCCTGCACCGATGAGGGTCTACAACGACCCTGTAACGATGGGGGTCTGCGATGGCGAACTTTGACACAGGAGTTTCCCGATACATAAAGACGCGAGCGGTCGTTGAGGTCGCTTTCCCGGTCGATTGGCGCGGGAGCGTGGAGATTGCTTGCAAGCATTGTCCGTTTTACGTGAGAGCGACGCAGAGATGCGCTCTCAATCAAGCGGTTGTGAATTTTCCTGAGAAATATGTGGGATCAGAGTGTCCCCTTGAAATTATAGAAGAGGTAAAAGAAGATGAGTAAATTCAGAGATTTAAGGGCAGACGAGATCGAATGTCGCGTTCAGAGCGTCAAGGAGAACGGACTGGTGCTTCTGCTTTACAAGGACGCGAGGGTTGATATGAATATCCTCGACGAGACGGTCGGTGCGTCGTATTGGCAGAGAGAACACTACGAATGCAAAGGCAACCTGTTTTGCCGTGTTGGTATTGATGTCAGCGCGTTCAACGGAGAAAAGGAAATAAGGTGGGTGTTCAAGTCCGATTGCGGGACGGAGAGCAACACCGAAGCGCAGAAGGGCGAAGCGTCCGACAGCTTCAAGAGAGCCTGCTTCAATTGGGGCATAGGCAGAGAGCTTTACACCGCGCCTTTCACTTGGATTCCCGCCGACAAGTGCAACATCAAAAACGGCAAATGCTATGACAAGTTTATCGTCGAGAAAATCATCATCGAAAACAAGCAGATCACGGCTCTTGCTATATACAACACGACAAAGGGATGCCGCGCGTTCGTATGGCAGAAGGACAAGAAATGAAAGTGACCGGAAAAATAATCGGCTCAAATATCGACTTCAGATCAGGCAAGCCCACCATCAGCTTTGAGGTCAACGAAAAAAGCGACTTCAAGTTGATGGTGGACGAAATGACAGAGTGCGAAAAGCTCTCGATCGAGGTCAAGCCATACCGGAACAAACGCTCTCTTGACGCAAACGCATATTGCTGGGTTTTGATAGATAAACTCGCCGAGAGATTGGGAGAAACCAAAGAATCGGTTTATCGGCAATATATCACCAATATAGGCGGCAATTCCGAAACCGTTTGTGTTAAAAACGAAGCGGTGCGTCGGCTTTGCCACGGGTGGCGAAGGAACGGTCTCGGGTGGCAGACGGAGACGTTTGACAGCAAAATCCCCGGATGCACGAACGTGATTCTTTACTATGGGTCGAGCGTGTATGATTCGGCGCAGATGGCGAGATTGCTTGACCTTATAATTCAAGATTGCAAGGAGTGCGGCATACCAACGGAAACCCCGAACGAGATTGCAAGGCTCAAAGCATTGTGGGGTGAGTAAATGAACAAACCGAAAGTATATATTGCCGGGAAAATATCCGGCGATCCGAATTACAAAGAAAAGTTCGAAAGGGCACAAAAAGCCCTTGAAGCGGAAGGATATATTGTTCTAAATCCCGCGACCCTTCCCGCGGGGATGGAAGCGGCTGATTATATGAAGATATGCTTCACAATGATCGACGTCGCCGATGTGGTCGCCTTTATAAGCGACTTTGCCGAAAGCTGCGGCGCGATGCTCGAATTAGAATACTGCAGATACATAAACAAACAAGCTTTTATGATACAGAAAGGATAAAAGGAAAGAAAATGAAGGGGTACAAAGGATTTAACGAAAATATGACTTGCCGAGATTTTCAGTACGAGGAAGGCAAGGAATACAAACACGAGGGGAAAGTGAAGGCTTGCAACGCGGGCTTCCACGCTTGCGAAGACCCGATTGGTTGCTTTAGTTATTACCCGCCCGCGACAAGCGTATATCACGAAGTCGAGCAGGACGGAGACATTTCCAAAGACGGCGACGATTCGAAGGTGGCTTCCTCTGTAATAAAGATCGGGGCGCGTCTCGATGTTGCGGGAATCGCAAGAGCTCATTTTGAATACGTCAAAGCACGCACAACGTTTGAGCATACAGACCCCAAACAGGCGACAGCAGGAGAAAGGGGCGCGGCGACAGCAGGAGAAAGTGGCGCGGCGACAGCAGGAGATAGGGGCGCGGCGACAGCAGGAAATTATGGCGCGGCGACAGCAGGAAATTATGGCGCGGCGACAGCAGGAAATTATGGCGCGGCGACAGCAGGAGATAGGGGCGCGGCGACAGCAGGAAATTATGGCGCGGCGACAGCAGGAAATTATGGCGCGGCGACGTCTCGCGGGGCTTCGATCGTAGGGAAAGAGGGTATCGCGTGTGCTCGTGGCAACGGGTGCAAAGTCAAGGGCGGTCTCGGTGCTGTTCTCGTCCTTGTCGAAGAAAACGACGACGACTGTGGCATTAAAGCTTGGAAAGCCGAGGTCGTTGATGGCGAGAGAATTAAAGCAGATACATTTTACACGCTGAAAGACGGCGAATTTGTAGAGATATGAAAGAGAGGATAAATAACTATGGCAAAAACCATTCGCGGAATGAGCCATTCAAGGCTATATCAAATATGGAATTCTATGAAACAAAGGTGCTCCAATCCGAAAGCTATAAGCTTTCCTCGTTACGGTGGGAGAGGGGTTGCGGTTTGCGCCGAATGGGAAAACAGCTTTGAAGCGTTTCGCGATTGGGCTATGTCAAACGGCTATTCCGACGAATTGACAATTGACCGCATAGACAATGACGGCAACTATTGCCCGGAAAATTGCCGATGGGTGACCAACAAAGAACAACAAAACCATACAAGCTATAACCGCCTTATCACATATGGCGAGGAAACCTATAATATCACACAATGGGCGGAGATACTTAATATTCCGAGAAACGTCCTATATAACAGAATTAGACGCGGATGGGATATAGAAAAAATAATAACAACTAAAAAAAGAGATTGGAGATTAAAAAATGGGTGCAAATTTTAACCTTAACAAAACTATTCTCGGCGGCAGACTGACCGCTGACCCGGAACTCAAGCAGACCCCCGCGGGCGTTTCCGTCGCGCAGTTTTCCATAGCGGTAAATCGCAAGTATTCAAAAGACGGACAGCAGCAGACCGACTTTTTCAACGTGACAGCTTGGCGCGGAACGGCGGAGTTTATCTCCCGCTATTTCGGAAAAGGCTCGTCGATATGTATTATCGGCTCGATTGAAAATCGCTCTTGGACTGATCAGAACGGACAGAAGCGATATGCTACCGACATTATCGCGGACGAAGCCTTGTTCGTGGACTCCAAAAACGACGCGCAGGGCACGACGACGGCAAGCCCTAACAGCTACATTCCCGAAGCATATACGAAGCCGCAGAACGGGAATTATGAGCCTGTGAGCGCGGAAGATGATTTGCCTTTTTAGTGGGGTGAGATATGAAAGCAAAGATTGAAACCTTATATATTATTTCAAGGAGAAAGCTCACGATAAGAGCACTTTGTGTCGGGGACAGCACTTTTATAAAAGCAAATCAGATCGGTCACCTCGTATTTTTCGACAAAGAAACGGCAGAAAAAGCACTCGCGGATTTGATTGATGAGAGGAGGAGCAAAAATGCAAAAGCGTGAGAAGCGGATTGAGGAGATAAAGAAAGTGCTTGACGGTGTATGTGGTGTTACACCATTGGGCGAATGCTATGATGTGGATTGTGATTTTTGCAAAGCAACACATCTTTACAACGCAGGCTACCGCAAGCAGAGCGAAGGGGAGTGGGTAAAATATCCGCACGGCTCGGGGATTTACTGCTCGTTGTGTAAGCACAAAAGAAGATACAGAGATATAAACGATGCTTATTGCCCCAACTGCGGAGCGAAGATGAAAGGCGGTGCGGAATGAGAGTAACTTGTAATCGTTGTAGAGAAGAAGTTGAGGTAGTGTTTTATTTTTACGAGCAACGAATTACCTCTGAACATTTTCTCCCTACCGACACGACAGAATTTCGTGCTACCTCTTTAGCGAAAGCAATATGCCCTTGTTGTGGAGCAGAAATAAAAGAGAGATTTTCGTCATTGATATCAAGTATGGATATTGTGCGGTTGGCTATTAGGAAAGGCGGTGATAAGGAATGATTGGGGCTTTAATACTTCATACATTATGCTACGCCTTTATGGTAAAGGGAGTTCCTACTTGGTTAGAGCTTGTTCTTAGTATCGTCGGCGCAATATGCACCGTGGTAGCACTAATCCTATGGGAAGAAACAAAGGACAGGATAAAAGTTCTTGAAAACAAGACGAAGAAAGGCGGTGAGTAAATTGGCAGAACGTATATACACGGAAGAAGAAATTATAACATCGCTTGAAGCGTATGCGGAAAGTATGTGTAATAAATGCGCTATTAAAGACTTGCGCCGCTTTTGCGATAGTTGTTTTATCAACGTAATAAAACAAGCTCCCGCCCTCATAAAGCGTCAAAAGGCAGATATTGAGAGATTGCAAAAGTACAGTGCTGGCGTTGATTTCAAGCGTTACCAAGACGGAAGAAAAGCGGCTATAGTGGAGATCTTTATGGATATTGCGAGAGAAATGGGCTCGTTGCTTCCCGTCTGTGCCGTTCGATTAATCAGCGGGCGAAGTATTGGCAAATCGTTTGAACTCGGAAGAGAAAAAGCTATATCTGATGTTCTCAAAATCCTTGCCGAACTTGAAGAGAAATACAAGGAAGGCGGTGCGGACGATGGCGGTAAACAGTAAACAAAAGGGCGCGCGATTTGAGAGATTGCTTGCCTCAAAGTTTCGTGAGCACGGCTACGATGCGCGGCGCACGGCTCAATATTGCGGCAACACCGGAGACGCTTCCGATGTGGTCGGGCTTCCGGGGCTTCACGTTGAAGCGAAGCACCAAGAGCAAATGCGACTCTATGAGTGGATGTCGCAAGCGGTAAGGGATGCAGAAGCGGGGGGCGAGAGTCGCCTTCCCGCAGTATTCCACAAGAAGAACAATGCCGATATTCTCGTCACGATGCGACTTGAGGATTTTATGAATCTCTATCGTGAATGGGAAGCGGGTCACGATCTGAAAGAAAGGGAAACACAATGATTATCAAAATTAAATATCTGCGAGACATAGAAAGAATTATAGGAATTGAGGGGGGCGATTGGCTTGACCTTCGCGCGGCGGAAGACGTGGCGATGAAGGCGGGCGAATACAAGATGATTCCGCTTGGGGTGGCTATGGAGCTCCCGAAGGGCTATGAAGCTCTTGTCGCTCCGAGGTCGAGCACATTCCGCAAATACGGCGTTCTGCTTGCAAACGGTATCGGAATTATTGACGAATCCTACAAGGGCGACAATGACGAGTGGAATTTCCTTGCGTATGCAGTAAGGGACACAGTTATTCCGAAGAACGAAAGAATATGTCAGTTCCGCATCATAGAGCATCAGCCCGGCGTTGCGCTTGTCGAGGTCGAGACGCTTGGGAATCCCGACAGGGGCGGAATTGGAAGCACAGGAAGGAGATAACACGATGGAAAACAGCAAACCGACACAGAGTGAAAGAATACTTAAATATATGCGAGAAAATGGGTCAATAACTCCCCTTGAAGCAATGGGCGAATTTGGGTGTATGCGTCTCGCTTCCCGCATTTCCGATCTCCGCAAGAAAGGGTACAAAATCAATTCCGAGTTTGTAGTATTCAAGAACAGATACGGCGATAAAACTTGTGTCAAGCGTTATCGTCTTGGGGAGTCCGACAATGCTGTCCGCACCGTGTAAGGATTGTGCCGAGCGTCGTCCCGGCTGTCATTCAGAGTGTGAGAGATACAAAGAATACAGTCGGGAGCGGGCGGAGTTGAGTAAGCGCAGAAAGGCAGATCTTGAATATGCCGAATGTCACAGCCGACAAGCCCTTAATGCTTTATGGCGCAAACGAAAGAAGGAAAAGAGAAGGTGAAAAAATGGCAGAAATAAAATGGATCAAGCTGACAACGGATATGTTTGATAATCGCAAGATCAAACACCTTCGCAGATTGCCTGATGGAAACAACATCGTTTTAATTTGGGTTATGCTCTTAACTATGGCGGGGCGGTGCAATTCAAACGGAATGATCTTCTTGACGGAAAATATTCCATACACGCCGAAAATGCTTGCTGACGAGCTGGACTTTGAGGAAAACACGGTGCAGCTTGCTTTGGGGGCGTTGGAACAGTTGAATATGATCGTCACCGACAACGGCTTCTTTTCCATTGCCGGGTGGGAAGAATATCAAAGCACGGACAGGCTAAACGAAATCCGGGAATATAACAGAATCGCAAAGCAAAAATCAAGGGCAAAACAAAAAGTTTTAACAAGTGTCAATGACAAGTCAATGACAAGTCAACGATGTCAAGAGATAGATATAGATAAAGAAGAAGATAATAGAATTGAGAATAAAGATATTCGCCATAAATACGGCGAATATAAAAACGTCCTTCTTTCTGACTCTGATCTTGAAAAGCTTAAAACGGAATTTCCTTCCGACTATGACACAAGGATCGAGAATCTTTCCTCATACATAGCAAGCACGGGCAAGTCTTACAAGAACCATCTTGCAACAATCCGCAACTGGGCGAGAAAAGAAGCTCCAAAACAGCAAGCACCGAGAAAAGAAACAAATTCCAATGACGACTTTATGAATCAGCTTAAATCTATGTATCAGGCATAAGGAGTGTTATTCAATGGCGACACAAAACAAGATAATCGAAATGATCGGAGCTATAAAAACGATATATTCATATTATGCGAAGGAAACCGACGTCAAGCTTCTTGTGAAAACGTGGACGATGCTTTTGCAAAACTATGACGACAATATCGTCGAAGCGGCTTTTTATAAATGTTTGCAGACTTGCAAAATGCCACCTACACCCGCGGATGTGATAGAGCATATCCGCAATATATCAAAGGCAAATGAGCAGACGGACGAGGAACTTTGGATCGTTTACAACAGGGCTCTTGTGGAAACCGCAAATCAAATGTCACGGTTCGGCTATACATATGTCGATGCTTCGGGAATCTCGCAAGGTCAGCAAGCCCGGAACAGGGTTGAGGAAATTTGGGAAGGGCTTCCCGAGAAGGTAAAAAAATATCTCGCTTCAAAGGGTGAACTTATGCGGAACGCAAACGAGAACAATCTTGACACTTCCTATTCTTCGTGGGAGAAGCAGCGATTTATGAAGGCTATGCCGATAATGGAGAAGCGCGAAGAGTTCAGTCAAATGTTGCTTGAAGGCGGCAACAATAAGCTTTTGATTGGGGGATAGTATGAGGATTATTAAAAGAAAAGACTATACCGAAAAGGGCTGTCAAATGTGCTCCGAACGTAGATTGTACAAAAACAGACAGTATTGTTGCATACACGATGAATGTATCTTTGAGAAAACAAAAGAGCTCGAATGGTGGAAAGAGGTCGGCGGCAAAGTATTAATACCGGAGGGTGAATTATGAAAATAGGCTTGATTGATGTAGACGGACATAATTTCCCGAATATTCCGTTGATGAAAATATCAGCGTGGCACAAGGCGCAAGGGGATTCGGTGGAATGGTACGATCCTATGTTTACGGGACATTGTAACAAAGTTTATATGTCAAAAGTGTTCAGTTTTACGGATGATTATATTTACCCAATATACGCCGACGAAATCATCAAAGGCGGAAGCGGGTATTGCATAAGCCTTGTGGATGGGAAAGAAGTGTTCGACAAAAGCAAGGACATAAACCTTCCGTATGAAATTGAACACATATACCCCGATTATTCATTGTACGGAATAACCGACACGGCATACGGATTTCTCACAAGAGGCTGTCCGAGGGGGTGCGATTTCTGCCACGTCGAAGCAAAAGAGGGCAGGCGGACATTCAAGGTCGCCGATCTGTCGGAGTTTTGGAGAGGGCAGAAAAACATTGTGCTTTGCGATCCGAACATTCTTGCTTGCCGAGAAGCCCCCGACTTGCTTCAACAGTTGATTGACAGCAAAGCAAGAGTGGACTTCAATCAAGGCTTGGACATAAGGCTGACCAACGAGCGGAATATTGCCCTATTGAACAAGATCAAAGTCAAGCAAATTCATTTTGCTTGGGACAACCACAAAGACGATTTGACGCGATATTTTGAACGATACAAAGCATTTGCAAAGCATAAGCCGCACGGGAATTATGGAATGGTGTATTGCCTTGTGAATTTTGGGAGCACGTTGGAAGAAGACTTGCACCGCATTTATACCCTTCGTGATATGGAGTTCGATCCTTATGTGATGATTTACAACAAAGACGATCTTCCCAAAGGACACGAGCTGCGGAAACTGCAAAGATGGGTGAATAACAAGTTTATCTTCCGTTCCTGCAAAACTTTTGAAGAATACAAAGGGGGAAATTGCCGATGAACGCAAAAGAATTCTTGCGTCAAATAAAAAAGCTGGACAAACTGATCGAAAATAAAATGTTCGAGGTTCAGCAATGGAAAGAGATCGCCAACAACACAACAGCGAGCTTTTCCGGTGAACGTGTGCAATCTTCAAGCAATCCCCACAAGATAGCTCACGCAATCGGAAGATATATCGACCTTGAAAGGGAAATCAATCAAGATATCGACAGGCTTGTTGAAACCAAAAAGGACGTTATCGGCGTTATTGAGCAGCTAAACGCGACCGAATATGATGTTATTCACAAAATCTATGTGCAATATCTCACATTTGATGAAGTTGCCTATGCTTGCAAACACAGTAAGTCGTGGGCGACATCCATTCACGGACGAGCTTTGAAGCATATTCAAGGCATCTTGGACAAAAGAGAGAACAAAAATGTATAAAGTTGTACTTTTTTGTACTATCTTGTATGCTATGTGACCGAATTCTTGTGATATAATTATACTTGTAAAATTATAAAATCCATCAGGTGAAAAGCTTGGTGGATTTTTTTATGTAAAAAAGGGGGTGTTGCTGGATGGCAAAGTTGACAGCAAAGCAAAAACGCTTCTGTGACGAATATCTCATTGACCTGAACGCAACACAGGCGGCTATTCGTGCGGGATATTCAGAGAAAACCGCAAAGCAGATCGGACAAGAAAACTTAACAAAACCTGACCTTCAAGAATATATCCGAAAACAGATGGACGAGAAGGAAGATGCGTTGATCGCCAAACAGGATGAAGTTTTGAAATACTTAACGGCGGTTATGCGAAGGGAAAAGACAGAAAGCGTCGTTGTCACCTTATCAAAAGAAACGACAAAATATGTCCCGGATGAAAACGGCACGATGCGGAAACAAACCATAAAAGAGGAAATTCCCCAAATTGTCGAGATTCCCGCGAAATTAAGTGATTCAAATAAAGCTGCGGAACTGCTCGGCAAGCGTTACAGCTTATTCACAGATAAAGTTCAGTCGGAAGTGATTCTTCCCGTGTTTGGTGGTGAAGAAGAATTTGAAGCTGAAGAAAACTAATATCAACATCCACAGCCTTGTCGGCAAGGGCTACAATCGTTTTTGGACTTTTAAGGGCAGATATAGAGCCGTAAAAGGAAGCCGCGCAAGCAAGAAATCAAAAACGACTGCGCTTTGGTATATCTATCATATGATGAAGCACCCCGAAGCGAACACGTTAGTCGTGCGTAAGACATACCGAACATTAAAGGACTCTTGCTATACAGAATTAAAGTGGGCTGTGAAGCGACTGCAAGTGTCGCACTTGTGGGACTTCAAGGAATCGCCGCTTGAAGCAAAATACATTCCAACAGGGCAGAAGATATATTTCCGAGGACTTGACGATCCTTTGAAGGTTACGTCAATAACCGTTGATGTCGGTTGCCTTTGCTGGATGTGGATTGAAGAAGCCTATGAGGTTTTGAAAGAATCGGACTTTGACATGCTTGACGAGTCAATCCGTGGTGAATGTCCTGAAGGCTTGTGGAAACAAATCACGCTGACATTTAACCCGTGGAATGAACGCCATTGGATGAAGCACCGATTCTTTGACGATCTTGTCGGCTACAATTCGGAAGGTAATCCCATTTATAAACCGAGAAAGAACCCAATATCAGAGGACGGCGAAATTCTCGCAATCACTACAAACTATCTGATTAACGAATGGCTTGACAAAGCCGATATTGCTGTCTTTGAGAGGATGAAAAAAAACAATCCCCGAAGATATGCTGTTGCGGGTCTTGGCGGTTGGGGTATTGTTGAAGGTCTTATTTTTGAAAATTGGCGCGAAGACTTCTTCACGCTGGAAGACATACAAGCAAAACACGCGGATTTGAAGGCGGCTTTCGGTCTTGACTTCGGTTATACGAACGACCCTTCCGCGCTGTTTTGTGGCTTTGTGTCGGTTGCAGATAAAAAGCTTTATGTTTGGGATGAAATGTATAAACCCGGTCTTTCAAACAAGAAGATATTTGACGAAATACAGTCAATGGGATATTCCAAAGAGCGAATCACCGCCGATTCAGCCGAACCAAAGTCTATTGATGAACTGAAAGGCTATGGATTGAGAGCATCCGCAGCCATAAAGGGGAAAGACAGCATCAACAACGGTATTCAATGGATTCAGGACTTGGAAATCGTCATTCATCCGAGATGTTCTTCCTTCTTAACGGAAATAAGCAACTACACTTGGAAGGTTGACAAATTCAACAAAAAGCTGAATGAGCCAATAGATGAATTCAATCACTTGATGGACGCTATGAGATACGCGCTTGAAAAATTCATCAAGACCAATAAACCAAAACTTAATACAAACATCAAAGGGGGGATTTAATGATCCGTTTATCACGAGACACAGAATTGACGCTTCCGCTTCTTCAAGAGCTGCTTGACGAGCACAAAAAGGAAGTGAACAGCAGATATACAAAACTGCTTGACGCATATATGAGCGATCACGACATTTTGCACCGTCTGGCAAAGCCCAAGCACAAAGCAGACAACCGCATTGTGGTCAACTTCCCGAAATATATCGTTGACACAATGAATGGTTATTTCATAGGCAATCCGATCAAGACTGTTGCGGACGAAGACAAGGTTGCGGAGTATGTCGAATATTTGGATCAATACAACGACCAAGATGACAACAACGCGGAGCTGTCAAAGCTTATGAGCATATTCGGCAAGGGATATGAAATGTATTTCACCGATGAAGAAGCGGAACTGTGCATCACATATCTTTCGCCGATCGAAGCATTTATGGTCTTTGATGATTCGATTCTTGAAAGACCGCTTTATTTTGTGAGAAGGTACACAGACCGAGACAATAACGAGTGGGGCAGCATATCGGATGAACACGGTGTGCGCCATTTCAAAATCACGGGTGCGCTTGCTTGGACTGACGAAGATTGGCAGCTACACTATTTCCCCGGTGTTCCCGCAACGGAATTCATCGAGAATGAGGAACGTCAGGGAATCTTCGAGCCTGTGCTGTCAATGGTGAATGCGTACAATAAGGCAATATCGGAAAAAGCGAACGACGTTGACTATTTCGCCGACGCTTATATGAAGATTCTCGGCGTTAAGCTCGAAGATGAAGAAACCAAGCACATCCGGGACAATCGCATTATTAACTTTGAGGGCGAGGATGCCGAAAAGCTCATTGTTGAGTTTATGGGAAAGCCCGAGAGCGACACAACACAGGAAAACTTGCTTGAACGCCTTGAACGGCTTATTTTTCAGGTCAGTATGGTTGCGAATATCTCCGACGAGAACTTCGGGGCGGCAACCGGAATCGCGCTGAAATACAAGCTTCAGGCTATGAGCAACCTTGAAAAAACAAAAGAAAGAAAGTTTACAAGCGGAATGAACCGCAGATATAGACTTTTATTCGGACATCCCGCTTCAAAGGTACAGAAAGACGCTTGGCTTCAGTTGCATTATAGATTCACACCGAACATTCCCGCAAATCTGCTTGAAGAAGCACAGATCGCCGCGCAGATGGAAGGCATCACAAGCCACGAAACACAGCTGAAGGTTCTTTCCATTGTTGAAGACGTACAAGGCGAGCTTGACAAGATAGAGGAAGAAAACGAAGCTGCGGAAGAAACCGTTGTCGATCAGATGATGTTTGGCACAAACGAAAAAGGCACGGACACGCAGGACACGGAAGATTCCGAGGATGAAGAATGAGTTCAAAAGATTATTGGGCTAAACGCGAAGCCGAAGCCCTAAAGAGCCGAATCAAGGATGAAAAGGAATATGACAGGGAAATCAAGCGTATTTATAGCAATATGCTTGACGCCTGTCAGAGCGAAATAAACGCGTTCTATGGCAAGTATGCAGCGAAGGAAGGTATTTCCCTATCCGAAGCAAGAAAGCGCGTCGGCAAGCTTGATATTGCCGCATACGAGCGCAAAGCGAAGAAGTATGTCAAAGAGAAAGACTTCTCCGCAAAAGCGAACGAGGAAATGCGCCTTTATAATGCCGCAATGAAGATCAACCGCCTTGAAATGCTGAAAGCGAACATTGGCTTGGAGCTTATAGCCGGACACGATGAACTCGACAAGTTTATGGAAGGCGTATTGCAAGGCAGAACCGAAGACGAGCTGAAGCGTCAAGCGGGCATTCTCGGAAAGACCGTCAAGAGCAACACACAGAAAGCCCACGCAATAGTCAACGCGTCCTTCCACAATGCGACCTTCTCTGATCGCATTTGGATGTATCAAGATTTATTGAAAGCGGACTTGTCAAAGCTGCTTCAAAGCGGACTGATTCAAGGCAAGAATCCCCGAGTGCTTGCAAGGGAGCTTCGAAAGACCTTCGGGGCATCCACATTCCACACGGAAAGGCTAATGCGGACAGAGCTTGCGAGGGTGCAGACCGAAGCGCAGAAACAAGCATTTGAGCGCAACGGCTTTGACGAATACGAATTTATCGTAAATGGTGGATGTTGTGAGATTTGCGAGGGCTTGAAGGGAAAGCATTTCAAGGTTGCAAAGATGATGCCCGGGGAGAATGCCCCGCCGATGCATCCACATTGTCGTTGTTCCACCGCGGCTTATAGCGACCGCGAGGATTATGAAGAATGGCTTGATTTCCTCGATAAAGGCGGCACGACAGAAGAATATAACAAGCAGAAAGCGCGAAAAATTAACAGTTTATCCACAAACAAGGGCGCGAAAGGTGATATAATACAATCCGGCGCGAATTACGGCGCGTGGACAGATCAAAATGATCCCCAAAACAAAAAGCGAACCGAAATTGCCGAGGATTATTACGAACAAGTCCGAAACCGCGACAGAAATTATGAAATAAGAGCGGTCGCAAAAAACACAGGCTTCTCTGAAAAAGATGTTGACAAGATCTTCGCGCATATTTTTGAGCTTGAACATTTGTTTGATGACGGGTCGATACACAGATTTAATGCTGATTATTATATGCAACATTCGTGGGGGCGATTGCGAGAAGGCAAGAACATCCAAAAGCACGACATAATTATGTTAAAACACGAGTTGATGGAAGCCGAAATTATGGGAGTAGGCACGGACGTTGTTTATGAGTGGGCGCACGAGATAGTGGCGAAACAGCATAATTATTCTGTAGCCTTGCTTGAATACCTTAAAGACCACGATGTGTAAAAGGAGTTTATATGCTTAAGTACAAGAGAATTTCAAACGAAAACGGAATAAAGCGATATGAATTTTACCCTGAAGGAGATGTGTCGGCGGCGGGCGTTGTGGAATTTAACAACGAAGGAGAACCCAAGCTGATCAAGAACTCAAAAATGGATGTGAAAGGCTACTTTGCATCTCACGCGTTATATGGTATTGACACGGAAAAAGAAACCGGAACTGTCGCGTGGTATTAAAAAAATCAAATACAATAAAAGCACTTTGCAAATCGCAAGGTGCTTTTTTAATGCAAAAAAACAATAGAAAGGCGGTGTGAAATGGCACATCAACACAGCGTGTATGACACGGACAAGCATTTCAAAATCGACCCGATAACAAGGGAGATTATAAATCAGACGCCCGCTAAAATACAGCTTATGCAGGGCGACCACAATTCGGAGCGGTTCACCTTTGAGATTGCAAAGGTAGACGGACACGATATGTCCAAGTGTGACAAAATCGAGGTTCATTATATCAATGTCGCCGCGGACAAGACCGAACAGAGCGAAGACGTTTATCCTGTGGGCGATATGCAGATCAGCCCGAGTTCAAACGACGTTATTATTTTCAGTTGGCTTATATCGGGCAACGCGACAAAGTATGCGGGAACATTGAGCTTCATCGTTCGTTTCACTTGCTTAACAGGCGAAACAATCGACTATGTTTGGAACACGGGCATATTCAAGGGAATCAGCGTCGGGGAGGGAATGAATAATTCCGAAGCCGCTATTGCTGAATATACCGATGTTCTCGAAGCTTGGCGACAGTCTCTTTTTGAAGCTGGCGGCGATTCCGTTGCAAACGTCAACGTGGCAAGAGATGCCGCTTTGCAACAGCTCGACCGCGAAAGATCAAACATTCTCACGGATTTTGAATCAAAACGCGAAGAAGTTCTTGCGAGCATTCCCGAAGACTATAACGCACTTAGCGCAAATGTGGAAGCAAACGCGGCTGATATAGCGGAACTGCAAAAAACAGCCGAAAAGCATTCTTCTCTTATAGCCCGCGACGATAAACGTATCACGACACTTGAAGCGGCTGTTTATGGCGATCTTGCACAAGAGGTCGTTGACAATACGGCAGCACACATCAAGGATGTTCCCGCCGCCGCCCTTCATACGGTGCGACTTGATAAGATCGGCGGTATTATAAGGAAATGCACTAACCTTCTGAAAATTCCGTATGCGGGCGGGAATACCAAAACGGCGCACGGCATTACATTCACCGCAAAACCTGATGGTGGGATAACGATATCGGGAACAAACACAGACACAACCTATGTCGAATATCCGCTAATCACCACAAATTCGCTCATTCTGACCAGCGAAAACGTGACGGTGACACTATCCGGCGCGGATTCGAGCGATATTTATTGCACGGTTGGCGGCGGCGGATTCGCCTTCAATGAAGTGAGAAGCGGAACAACCGTTGTTTTGGCTAACAACGGCACAACAAATGTGTTTAGTTATGGCTTACTTCGAGTTAAGGCGGGGGCGACCGTGACGAACGTTACTGTTTACCCGATGTTTAATGCAGGATCAACCGTCCTTCCCTATGAACCATACTTCGAGGGCTTGCGATCTGCTCCCGTTACAGAGATCAAGAGCGAAAGCGCAAATCTCATTCCATATCCTTATGCAAGCACCACAACCAGCCAATTCGGAGTAAAGTTCACGGACAATGGAGACGGAAGCGTCACCGTTGACGGAACAGCGACCCAATATGTCAGTTTTCTTTTATCGAAAACCCCCATCAACCTTATACCCGGAGAAAAATATTATTTGTCCGCTGTGCCTTCCGGCGTTTCAATTATCTTGGCTTATAAAAACGCAGCAGACGAAATGAAGTATTTTTCGCAAGGTTCGTTGACGTGGGATTCAAGCTTTTCGTTCTATTCGTTGTATCTTCAGGTTTCCACGGGTACGACTGCAAAAAATGCGGTTGTCTCTCCTATGCTTGTCAAGGGATCAACAGCCGTATCTTATAAACCGTACAAAGAACCCGTTTCCTTTACCATCCCCGAAGCGGTTCGGGCTCTTGATGGGTACGGCGAGGGCGTGAATGCGACATATAACAATCACATTTGCTATGAGAACGACGGGCGTATAACTTGGAAGCGTCGAGTGGTAAAAAAGGTGTTTGACGGTACAGAGGATTTCCACATTGCCAGCTCAACTTTGGAAGGAACTGCATCAAATTATTTTTCACACAACCTTTCGAGCCTTGGTTCGGTGATTGATGATGCTGCCGTGTGCAATAAATTTGATAATAACACCCCAACAAGCAGCAACACCGCTATCGGATTCCGAGTTTATAACAGCCCCGGCTATAATAGCGCAATGATTATTGTGCGACCGGATGACGTGGAACATCTCACAGCCGCCCAATTTAAGGCTTTGTTGGCTGAATGGTATGCGGCGGGCGACCCGCTTGTGATTTATTATGCTCTTGCCACGCCCGAAGTCACCGACATTTCGGGAATTATGCCCGTCGATAATTATATTGAAGTCGATGGTGACGGTTCGCTGATATTTGTCAATGAATACGGATATGATGTGCCGAGTGAAGTTGTTTTTGTAACAAAGGGGGCGAGTGAATGAAAAACGCAATGCTTTTCTATAAGTGCGGAGTGATAAAGGACTTCTTCGAAAGAAAGGTTGAAAAGTGCACCCGCGCCGAGTATAGCGAACGCAAAGAAAAAGAAATCCTGTGGAATATGCTGACCGACACCGACGCGGCGATTGCATATGTAAAGCGAGTACACGAAATCAAAACGGCTGTAAGGGCTGAAATTTGCTCCGTGTTGGGCTTTGATGTTGACGTGGGCTTTGACCCCAACGCAACCACAAACGGCGTCTCTGACCGCATTAACAGCCTTGAAACGACCACAGACGAGCTTTCCGAAGCGTTGACAATGATCTTGGAAGGGGTGACCGAGTAATGAAAAAGGAACTCCGGGAAAAAATACTCGCCTATAATAAGCGCGTAAAGGAAAAGGGCGACAAGGCTGACGATATGGACGTGCTTATCAAGGCACTTGCGAAGCTCCCGTGGGGACAGCTTAAAAAGGTGCTTTCGGACGAGGTTGTCGCCGTTCTGAAAAAATACGGATTTGAGGTCTAAAAAATGATCGAGATAAACCGCCACAATGGCGGCATAACCATTTCAGGACACGCAGGATATGCGGAGAACGGAAAAGATATTGTCTGCGCTGGTGTTTCGGCATTGGCGCAGACGCTTATTCAGTCAATCGAGGAATTGACCACGGACACAATTCAATATGATATGTCGCCGGGAACGGTTGATATAAAATTTAGGGATTTATCAGAGGATGCGCAACTCTTGATAGATTCCTTTTTTGTTGGGGTTCTGATGATCGCGGACGAATATCCCGACAACGTAAAAGTGACCAAGCATTGAAGTCATTAAAAGCTATGGAAAATTAAAAGACAAGCTAAAGTCTAAAAAATAAGGAGAATGAACGATGATTTTCAACATCACACACAAAAACAGAAGATTTTTCGATTTGCAGCTTTTCGCGGATGAAGCGGGCGCGGAATCTTCCGCAACCGATACGGCTGAAAAAGCAGAAGGCGGAGAAGGAGCAGCGACAGATCCGGGCAAGGAAGACAAGGGCGCAAAGGCGGCAGACGAAAAGAAGTATTCCGACAAAGACCTTGACGAAATACTGAACAAGAAATTTGCAAAGTGGCAGGAAAAGAAGCAGAAGGAAGTTGACGAAGCAAAGAAGCTGGGCGAAATGAACGCGCAGGAGAAGGCGGAATATGAGCGCGATAAGCTTCAGGAAGAGCTTAACGAACTCAAAAAGAAAGACGCACTTGCTGAAATGTCAAAGGTTGCCCGCAAAATGCTCTCTGACGACGGAATTTCCGTTTCTGACGAGCTTTTGGCAATGCTTGTGACAACTGATGCCACGACCACAAAAGCGGCTGTGGACGGATTTTCAAAGGCTTACAAAGAAGCGGTTGAAAATGGCGTGAAAGAACGTTTGAGGGGAGAACCCCCGAAAAGAGGTTCGGGCGGCGAAAGCACCCTGACCGAGATCGAAAAACGAATCAAAAAATATTCATAAGGAGAAAAAAACAAATGAAAAGAACAATCAATCTTCAGATGTTTGCTGACGGAAACAACAACGATTCCGCAGTAAGAACCTATCAGAAGGACTTCAAAGGTCTTCTTCAGGCAGTATTCAAGAAGCAGTCGTACTTCGGCGACTTCTTCGGTGGCGGTATCGAAGCACTCGACGGCGTACAGCACAACGAGACTGCTTTCTATGTAAAGACAAGCGACATTCCCGTCGTATTCGGTGACGCGTACAGCAAGGACGCAAACACCGCTTTCGGAACAGGCACAAGCAATACCAGCCGTTTCGGTGAGAGAAAAGAGATCATATATGTTGACACCCCTGTCAACTACTCTTGGGAGTGGACTTTCCACGAGGGCATTGATCGCCACACCGTAAACAACAACTTTGACGTTGCTGTTGCAGATCGCCTTGACCTTCAGGCACAGGCAAAGACACAGCTCTTCAACGCGAAGCATTCCGCGTTCATCGCAGCTTCCGCGGGTAAGACCGAGACACTTGCGGACTACACCGCAGACAAGGTTCTCGCGCTGTTTAACACCCTTTCCAAGTACTTCACCAACATTCACGCAATCGGCGAGAGAGTTGTCAAGGTGAATTCCGATCTTTACAACGCAATCGTGGATCATCCTCTGACCACAACTGCGAAGAACTCCGCTGCTCGTATCGACGACAACGGCATTGTGAAGTTCAAGGGCTTCACAGTTGAGGAAATCCCCGACGACGTACTTTCCGACGGCGTTGTTGCTTACGCATACATCAAGGGCGTTGCAAAGGCATTCACCGGAATCAACACCGCAAGAACAGTTGAATCCGAGGACTTCGACGGCGTTGCACTTCAGGGCGCAGGTAAAGCGGGCGAGTATATCCCCGAGGACAACAAGAAGGCGGTCGTTAAGATCACCAACGCGGGCGCATAAGAAAGGGTGTAAACAATGTATAAGGTTATCAAGTATTTTACAGACTTGCACGACAATGACCACCCCTACAACGCGGGAGACGCTTTCCCGCGTTCCGGGGTGACAGTATCGGACGAACGAATCGCAGAGCTTGCGGGCAGCAGTAACAAGCAGGGAGAGCCGCTTATTGCGCCTATAGAGGAAGCACCCAAAGCGGAAGAACCCGCAAAGAAAGCCCCCAAGGGTCACAAGAAAACCGCCAAGAAATAAGGGGGTGGGGAAATGCTCGATAATCTGAAAATGATGCTGGGTATTCCGACAGATGATAAAGACCTTGATTCCAAGCTGAAATTGATTCTGTCGAATACCACGGCACGATTAAAGCTGTTACTTGGCGGCATTGATCCCCCCGACGAAATGAATCACATTGTGCTTGACGTTGCAATTATGCGTTTTAATCGCATTGGATCAGAGGGGCTTTCGAGTCATTCTGTCGAGGGCGAAAGCCTTACTTTTACTGATAGCGATTTTGACGGATTCAAAAGCGAGATCGACGCGTGGCTTGAATCGCAGAAGGAAAGCACAAGGGGAAAGTTGAGGTTTATATAATATGCGTTATGACACACCGATATTTTTTCAGCGTGTTCAATCGGGCGCATATGATGCCGCTTCGGGCAATTATGGCGAAGACACCGTGACCGAGGAAAAGCGATATGCGAGTGTTACGAACACAAACGAAGAATCGCTGAAGGTGTTATATGGCACTATAAAGCAACACAGCTTAACCATTCGGCTTCAAAGACCATATGAGACCCCTTTCGATACTATCCGCGTCGGTGATGAAATTTATAAAGTGGATTTATCAAGGCGGAACAAGTCCTTCATTGTAAGTGGGGTGCAGTAATGGCAAAAATCAAAATCGAGGGCTTGGAAGAACTCGAAAAGAAGTTGAAGAAGGATGTCACTATGAAACAGGTCAAGGATACTGTAAGAAAAAACGGCAGAGCACTTCAAAGGAAAATCCAAGACAAAGCCGACTTCAAGGGACACTATGAATGGGTAAAAGGCAAAGGAAAGGTTTTCAAAAAAGCAACAGGCACGACAAAGAGAAGTGTCGGATTGGAGATAAAGGACGGCGGCTTGACTGCGGAATCCGGGGCGGAAACGGAGTATTCGCCATATTTGGAATATGGTACACGCTTTATGTCCGCCCAGCCATTCACCCGCCCAGCTCTCGAAGAACAAGCGGCACAATTCAAAAGCGATATGCAAAAGCTCGTGAGGTGACTATATGACGCGAAATTTTGACCCACAGCAGGAGTTATTTTCAAAGCTGAAGATTGATATTGAAGCGTTCGAATATGCCGTTTATGACGGTTTTTTGCCCCCTGAAGACACGCCATATCCCTTTGTGTATCTCGGGGACAATCAGCAGACGGACACTTCTTGCAAAAATGCCGTATATGGGCGCGTTCATCAGGTGATTCATATATGGCACAACAACCCGAAAAGGCGCGGAACGGTGTCTGAAATGTTAGCTAATATCAAAACAGCTTGCAGAAAAATTGAACACACAACCCATTTTTCTTGGGACGCGCGGGGAATCACCGCAAGGATATTCCCCGACAACACCACCAAGACCCCCTTGCTTCACGGGGTTGTCGAAGTGGATTTTTATTTCAGTTAAAAGGAGAAAGAAAATGAAGAAAAACAAAATGAATCTTCAGCTTTTCGCTGAAGCAGTAAAGGGCAAAAAGCTCGTTTATCTTTTCCGCATTTTGAGCAAGGCGTCAACCGCGAGCGGCGCAACCCTTGCATTCACAACCGAGAACAGCCGCACCAAGTCGAAGGATGCCGATTCCACCGAGACAAAGGACGGCGCAATTCGCACACCCGGTGCAGCCGAAGTCGAGATCACCGCGACTTCCATTCTCGCAAAGGGCGACGGGCTCATTGATGAGCTTGAAAACGCTATGGACAACGACGAGATTATCGAGATTTGGGAAGCAAATCTTGACGAGCCCGCGGGACAGGACAGCAACAAGTTCAAAGGTAAATACTATCAGGGTTATCTCACCGAGTTTGAGAAGTCTTCCAACGCCGAAGACTTCGTTGAATGCTCGCTGACGTTCGGCATCAACGGTGCGGGCGTTTCCGGTAGCGTTACAGTTACCACGGCGCAGCAGGAAATCGCAGCATACGCATTTGCAGACACACAGAAAACAGGAGCATAAAAGGGTGATTTAATCACCCTTTTTCGTGGAAGGAGAAAAAATATATGTTTGAATTAACAATCAACGGAACAGTTTATCAGTTCAAATTCGGTCTTGGTTTCGTGCGCGATATCAACAAGACCAAGCGCAAAGCCATTGACGGAATGCCGGATGAGAAGCAGGACGTCGGACTTCAGTTTGCCGTGGCTTCTCTTATAGATGAAGACCCGATCGCACTTGTTGAAATTCTCGACATTGCCAACAAGACGGAAAAGCCGAGAGTCACAAAAGCCGCCCTTGATGCTTATATCGAGGACGAGAGCACCGACATTGACGCACTTTTCAAAGAAGTGTTGGATTTTTTAAGCAAAGCCAATGCGACAAAGAAGACGGCATTGGCGGTGATGGAGATGGTCGAAGCGGAGAGAGCGAAAGCGGAGAACCCGAACGCATAAAGTCTTTTGATGAACTATATCGGGAAATCGCTTTGAATTGTTTCCGGTACTTGGATTTTAAGAGTTTCGCGGAAGTGGATCGTCTTACAATGAGAGAATATAGCTTGCTTATGGAAGCGGAGAGGTTGAAAGAAGTTGACCGAGACTACCGAACCCATTTGCAAGCTTTTCTTAATTTTGCCGTCAAAGCAGAAAAGAAAACCGGAAAGAACAAGAGCGCACCCGTATATAAGAAATTCAAACAATTCTTCAACTACGAAGCGGAGATCAAGAAAGCCGGAAAAAAGGACAAAGAAAAAAGCCGTTTTTCCGGCGTTAGTAAGTTTTTGAAGAAAGGAGTGTGAGGATATGTCAGAAAGCTATTCTGTGCGTGCGAGATTATCGGCGCAAGATAGCGGGTT
>JAEIGA010001856.1_pt1 | contig 33567 bp, 27 predicted proteins | sample 9270691 | NCBI WGS metagenome assembly JAEIGA01 (sample SAMN17057246, study PRJNA624740) | gut metagenome | biome: biome; isolation source: fecal sample | host: Bos grunniens | place: China: Xizang | collected 2019 | reverse complement strand
TTGAACCTAGGACCCCATGATTAACAGTCATGTGCTCTAACCGACTGAGCTATTCAGGCATTTTTAAGAACCATCGCAGAGTGTTCTGCGTTTTTCGTGGTGCAAATATAGGGGCTTTTTTTTTATCCACCAAATATTTTGTGAAAAAAATTAAAAAAAAGTGTAACTTTGTGCCATGAAAGCAATTTTACCTATATATATAATAATTATCTCTGCGTTTTTTTCTTTCTCGGCAGTAGCACAGCAGGCCTCTTTGAGTTTTGAGATGCAGCGTCACGACTTTGGCACAATTGCAGAGGACGGCGGTGTTGTCAACTATGCGTTTGAATTTACAAACGCTACAAATAAACCGATAGTTGTGCTTGATGTCACTGGTGGATGTAGCTGCACAAAGGCTATTTTTCCTCGCCAGCCGATTCTACCAGGCAAGAGTAGTAAGATAGATATCAACTTTGACCCGATGAATCAACCCGAGGGCAATTTTTTCCGCAAGATTGTCATCACCACCTCTGAGGGCAGGCAGACAATCTCAATATCGGGCAGTATAACCCCACGCAAGAAGAGTATTGAGGAGCAATATCCAATAATTTTGAGTAACGGTGTAAGGTTAGAGGTAAACCACCACGCTTTTGGCTATGTAGAACATAGTAAGGTCACACGTAGCAGCTTTGGAATTATAAACACCTCTAACCAACAAATATCCATACGCCTTATTCCGAGCGTTGAGAGTGGGCAGCTATCTTTAAGCTATCCCACAACTCTCGCTGCACATCAGAGTGGAGTGATAGACTTTGGGTATGCACTGCCTGAGGGATGTAACAAGTATGGAACTTTGCAAGATGTGCTCTACATTGACATAGACGGCATTCGCTCCACTTATCCGCTCATTATCAACGGCATAGCCATAGACAGTCGCAAAAACAACACAGATAAAGAGTGGCAGAAGATACAATTAAGCGAAAATTTTATTAAATTTGGCACTTTGAAACACTCCAATTCGACAGTTTCACATTCTGTAGAGATACGCAATATTGGTCTTGAGCCATTGATTATCAGAGCTATAGAGTGCAGCAGCAATGCGTTTAGTTATTCTCTTAAGGGAAGAAGCACCATTGCTAGCGACCAAGTTGCAACACTTGAGGTGAGTTTCAACCCCTCTAAGTCCGATTTTGGAGCAGTGACAGGAGATATTTTGATTATAACAAACGACCCGCAGCAACCTACAAAGCGATTGAAGGTTACGGCGATAGTAGAAAAGTAGATACTATGTTTGAGATTTTAAGCAGAGAGTTGCTTGCCGAGAATATCTGGCAGACAAAAGTTTATGCCCCACGTATTGCAAAATCTGCAAAGCCCGGACAATTTATCATTGTACGCGCTGAGGAGCGTGGTGAGCGCATCCCTCTAACCATTGCAGATTACAACACAGAGGAGGGCTCTGTAACTATGGTTACGCAGGCATTAGGCGTATCAACAAAGAAGATTGTAGCTAAGACTGAGGGCGAGAGCTTTGCCGACGTAGCAGGTCCACTCGGTCGCCCATCTGACTTTGTTGCCGAAAATATAGAGGAGTTGCGCAAGAATCGTTTCATCTTCGTTGCCGGCGGCGTGGGCACTGCGCCTGTATATCCACAGGTAAAGTGGCTACACGAGCACGGCATTGAGGTAGATGTTATTATCGGTGCAAAAACAAAGGATATGCTTATCTACACCGAGAAGATGCGTGCCGTAGCGACAAACCTCTATATTGCCACTGACGACGGAAGTGAGGGCTTCCACGGACTTGTGACAACACTGCTTGAGAAGCTTATCACCGAGCAAGGTAAGAGCTACGACTGTTGTGTTGCTATTGGTCCGATGATTATGATGAAGTTCGTAACCCTTACCGCAAAGAAGTTTGAACTACCATGTGTTGTATCGCTCAATGCATTGATGGTAGATGGTACTGGCATGTGCGGTGCGTGCCGAGTGACCATAGCAGGCAAGACAAAGTTCACCTGTGTTGATGGACCAGAGTTCAACGCCTACGATGTAGATTTTGATGAGGCGATGCGTCGTCAGGGTATGTATCGTACTCAAGAGCAACGCGCAGCTGCAATTGCTGCCGAGCGTGAGGCTGGTCACAAGTGTAATATTGGTTTAGACAAATAATTGAATAGCAATCCGTTATGGCAAATAAAATACCGCGTGTACCGGTGCGCGAACAAGATCCGGCAATTCGTGCAACAAACTTTGATGAGGTTTGTCTTGGTTACTCTCTTGAAGAGGCAACCCTTGAGGCATCTCGTTGCCTAAATTGTAAGAACCCTCGTTGCGTTGGCGCTTGTCCAGTTGGCATTCAGATTCCGCAGTTTATTGAGGCTCTAAAGGGTGGCGATGTCAAGGGTGCAGCTGATATTATTGCACACGACTCATCACTGCCAAGTATCTGTGGTCGCGTATGTCCACAGGAGAGTCAATGTGAGGGCAGCTGTATATTGGGCATCAAGGGCGAGAGCGTTGCCATTGGCAAACTCGAGCGCTTTGTGGGCGACTGGAGGTTAAACAACCCTCAGGATGTAGAGCTACCAGAGAGCAACGGCAAAAAGGTTGCCATTGTAGGTAGTGGTCCTGCAGGTCTTGCATGTGCGAGCGACCTTGCCAAGTTGGGCTATGAGGTAACAGTCTTTGAGGCTCTGCACGAGGTTGGCGGAGTGCTTGTATATGGCATTCCGGAGTTCCGACTGCCAAAGAAGGGTGTTGTTGCCAAGGAGGTTGAGAGTGTAAAACGTTTGGGCGTAAAGTTCGAGACAGACGTTATCGTTGGAAGGACCGTCACTATCGACTCACTGATGGACGAGGAGGGCTTTGACGCTGTCTTTGTCGGCTCTGGAGCAGGACTTCCACGCTTTATGGGCATTGAGGGTGAGAACCTTAATGGCGTACTATCTGCAAACGAGTTCCTTACTCGCGCAAACCTTATGCGCGCATACGACGACCAGTACGATACCCCTATCTATGTTGGTCAGCGAGTTGTTGTAGTCGGTGGTGGTAATGTTGCTATGGACGCTGTGCGCACAGCCAAGCGACTTGGCGCCGAGGCGACTATCGTCTACCGTCGCTCTGAGGCTGAGCTTCCTGCTCGCGTAGAGGAGGTGCACCACGCAAAAGAGGAGGGTATTGAGTTCCGTATGCTGACAAACCCTACACGAGTTATTGGCGACGAGAAGGGCTGGGTTACTGGCCTAAACTGCCTCCGCATGGAGCTCGGTGAGCCAGATGCGAGTGGCCGCCGCTCCCCTGTTGAGGTCGCCGGCTCAGACTTTGAGATTGCTTGCGACGTGGTTATCATGGCACTGGGAACATCACCAAACCCACTTATCGCCTCAACAACCGAGAACCTTGAGACAACCCGCCGTGGCTGTATCGTAGCTGATGAAGATGGTCGAACATCACGCCCTGGCGTATTCGCTGGCGGCGATACTGTCACTGGCGCCGCAACCGTAATCCTCGCCATGGGCGCAGGTCGCAAAGCCGCCGCAGCTATTGATAAGTATCTGAGTTTGTAAGCATAATGGATTGAGCAGTAAAGTAGTTTTAGCATGAAAAGACTCATCTTGTTTGTGGCGTGTCTGCTATCTATACTCATCCCTGCAACCGTATCGGCTGCATATGTAACCAAGGTGGTTATCACTGCACCAGAGCCTACTGTAGGAGAGAAACCGTCGTATAGTGCAACTGTTCCACACACTGCAAGCACAGAGGTCTATGAGGTAGTGTGGTCTGGCGAGTTTGATAATGGCCGATTTATCCAGGGAAACAACTACACGATGACCGTCAAGTTGAGGATAAAGTCAACATCGTCAAATGTCTTTACGACTACTCAGACTATCAATGCCACCATCAACGGTCGCAAGGCAAGGACATCATCTGTTCAACCTCAGAAAGCATATGTAAAATATACTTGGAAAGAGCTCGGCGGTCCAAACCCTAATGACCCAAAAACCAAGCTCAAAACAAAGCTTAAAGAGATTGCTGCAGCATATACTGCTACTAATGCTGACAATGACAAGGTCTTGATAAAATATATCAAGAGTCAACTTCCAGGTGCAGAGGTATGGAGTGCGGGCGGTAGCTATACCTATACCCGAAAGATGCCATCTGAGACTGCGGACGGCAACATATCAGTATCAATAGGAATCACATATAAAGGCGTGACTCTTGATCGTCACAGTTTCACAGTGGTACTTCCAGCCCTCAATAAATCTCCGGAGGCTGCAATGTTACAGGCAGATATGAATCTGATGAAGGCCGCGCTGAAGAATCTTATAGCGAGCTCAAAAACTACGGGCAATGATATTCTTTCGGCTGTTAATGCCGCAGCTGTTAACGGCACAAAGGCTTCGTGGGATACAAACTATAGATACACAGCTCCTACTGCAACCGTTATGGGAAGCATAGATGGAAATATTATCTTTACCCTCGGTCGTAGCAAGGACTATTTCCACGCACACAAGTCATTACCTATTGCTGGAGACAGAACAGATGCAGCTATTGATGAAGACTTTAGTAGGCTCTCTAAGGCTCTGCACAATTATAGCGTAAACAACTCTACCACCCAGCAGGAGCTTGTAGATGTTGCACAAGCGTCTCTAAAAAACGGCTCACAACTTACACTTGAACAGTTCATAAAGCAAGAGGCTACATACTACGAGACGGGCAAGATTGTTCTCTACTTTGACCTGGAGCATAAAGGTAAGCATCGCGCCCCCCGCATCTCTCTGCCACTATCAAAGGTAAGAGCTACACTGCCTACAGGAGTTGATGTAATACAGGACGAGTGGGAGGTACTGCGTATTGTAAATAGAGAGCGATACAAAAATGGTTCCCACCTATTAATCCTTGTTTCTCCGCTCCAAGATGCAGCAAATATTCGTGCCGATGAGCTTATGGCACATCCTGTAATATGTCATACGCGACCAGATGGTTCAAGTTGCTTTACCGCTATTGACCCTGCTTTTAAAGGCCACAGAGAGGTGGGAGAAAATGTCGCTTTTAGTCTGAATCCGGCAACAGTAATGGAGGCTTGGATGAACTCTCCAGGACATAAAGCAAATATCCTCGCACAAAACTTCCTATTCATCGGTATAGGTTCAGTAAAGGGCAATAAACAGAAAAGTTGGGCACAGATGTTCAGTTCGGGAGCATACATTACCTCTGCAGTAACCAATACGGGTAGCAACCATTTTAAGAATCTTTATGAGATGGAGCAGGCGTACATTATCTGCACAACAAACGGTGATGCTACTGGATATATACCTTTGGATGCTGACTATATGGTCAAGAATGGCAATAACTATACTATCTACTTCTACGGCAACAAATCAGTTACCGTGACTGTCGGAGATAAATAGTTTCAAACAAAATAGTTACAAAGTAGGGAGAAAGAGTCAATCTTTCTCCCTACTGTTTATAACGCAAACTTATATATACACGTTTGCTTTGCTATAGTTTACTTCAAATTCACAAAGACCTGCACTGGGTAGTGGTCTGAGTGCATATGAACTCCGCGATGCTCGGCTGTAAGGCCTGTAGGGGCATCGTTAAGTTTGGTATCGGTGCCATTATTATCACTCCAGTAGTGGTACGTAAGGATTCCATAACGAGCAACTTCGCAGCCTGCGACAAAGATATGGTCAATGCGTTTCTGCGTGTGCGTACCAACCTTAAAGTTATTAAATGTTCCACCTGGGGCGTGCTTAATTGGTGCAAGGGTATATGCATCCTGAAGCAATCCACTCTGAGCAAAGGTGTTATAGGCAGGGCTATCCTGAGCCACATTGAAGTCACCCGTAAGGATAACATTCGCCCTATTTCCGCACATCTGCTTGATTTTTGAGATAACGAGTTTCGCTCCCTCTACACGAGCAGCCTTACCTTTATGGTCCATATGAGTATTGAAGAACCAGAACTTCTTCTTTGTCTGCTTATCCTTAAAATATCCCCAGCTGCAGACTCTGCGACATGCTGCATCCCAGCCATACGACACCTCATCAGGTGTCTCAGAGAGCCAGAATGTTCCGCTGTCAAGCAGCTCAAAACGGTCACGGCGGTAGAATACCGGGCTATACTCACCCTTTTTCTTACCATCGTCACGACCTACACCGATATAGTTATACTCTGGCAGGCGCTCAAGCATATACTCCAGCTGGTCGTGGCACACCTCTTGCGCACCAAAGATGTCAAAGGCTGTAAATGCCACAAGGTCGCACATAATATCGCGACGCTCGGTCCAGCCATCGCCCCTTTTATAGTCTACCTTTGAGTGCATACGAATGTTATACGAGCCACAATTTAGGCTCTGCGCCGAAGTTGCAAGGGCAAAAAAGGCGACAAAAGTTAAGGTTAGAAGTCGTTTCATAGTCTTTCAATATGTGTAAAAATATACGAATCAAAATTTAGTTCTGGTCGCTCTGTAAATAGTCCAAAGACTGCCGAGCCAGAGCCAGACATCGAGGCAAAGATTGCCCCCGCATCAAGTAGTCGAGCTTTTAGTTCCTTAACCATCGGGCAAGCTCTAAAAATATGCTCCTCAAAATCATTTTTAACCACACCTTGCCACTGATTTACAGGTAGTTGCAGTCGCTGCTCAAGTGGAACATTTGGCTCTGCAGGCTTCACTCCACCGTACGCCTCGGCTGTCGAAACGCCCTCACCAACGCTCTTTACTACTGCCAACCAAAGTCCCTTAAGTGGCAACAATATTGGTGTCATAACCTCACCCCTGCCGGTGCATAGTTGTGGCGTATTGCGGACAAAAAATGCAGTGTCGCTACCAATCTCCGCAGCGCGAGCTATAAGTTCCTCTTCCGAAAGGTTTAGTCTAAAAATCTCGTTCATCGCCACAATTACCGCCGTAGCGTCGCTACTACCGCCACCCAATCCTGCACCAAAAGGCACACGCTTATCCAGTGTAATCGCCACATTACCAACGCCATATCGCTGTTGCATCATTCGCGCAGCGCGTACGCAGAGATTCTTCTCAACGGGGCAGTCAACAACAATTCCTCGCTGTTCAAGAGTCATACTCTCCGATGGCGCAACCTCTACAATATCGTATAACTCTCTTACAGGCACCATTACCGTACTAAGGTCATGGAAACCATCATCACGACGACGAAGAACATCAAGCCCGATGTTTATCTTACAATTAGCTCTTAAAATCATACCACAAATATAGCGAAAATGGGTTGGTTTAGCAAGAAAAACACTATATTTGTATCAATTAAACATAAACAGTACGATCTATGTCCTTCAAAAATCTACTCATTACCTACAACGACTGCCCTACTTGGGTGACTATAGACGCAGAGATAGATATTCGTAAAAGGTTAATCATTACTTACAACCTTGAGAGTGAAGAGTCCCCTTCTCGCAACTTTGAAAGGCGTGCAACGGTAGATACAGAAGATACTCGACTTATGGCGCAGCACTACCACGTAGATGTTGAGCAGCTACCAAAGGCAATCTACAAGCAGTGCGGTTATGGAGAGGGTGCCTCGCCATTGGATGCTGACGGAGTGTTTAAGGGCGCACTTGATATGATTCTTGATGCAAGAGTACACTACAAGTTAGAAGAATTTTAACTTTTTGGGGTTCAAACGATGTATTAACCGAAAAATTACTATCTTTGTAGTTTGAATGCAAAATTTAACTAAAAACAGATAATTTTATGAAAAAAGTACTTTTCGCAGCAGTAGCACTCATGTTTGCTGTTAGCTGCAACAACGCTCCAAAGACAACAACTGAGGCTGCTGAGGCTAAGACCGAGGTTGGCGCAACAGACCTCGCTTTTGTAAGAACTGACGCTGTATTCGCAGAGTCTGAGATCTTCAAGACAGAGGGTATGGCTCTTCAGACTAAGAACGAGAAGACTCAGAAGAACCTTGCAGAGAAGGAGCAGAAGCTCCAGAACGAGATGGTACAGCTCCAGGAGAAGTATCAGAAGGGTCTTATTACCACCATCGAGGCACAGCGCAAGGAGCAGGATATTCAGAAGCGTGTTGCTGCATACCAGGAGAGTGCTCAGAAGCAGCTTCGCGCCCTTGAGGAGGAGAATATGGTATTCCAGAACCGTATGGCAGACCTTATGCAGCGTGCAATTGACGAGATTAACGCTGACGGCGCATACAAGATGATTGTAAACGCAACAGCACTGCTTGATGCAGCTGACGAGCTCGACATTACCTCAATTGTTCTTGACAAGGTAAACGCACTCTACGCTGCTGACAAGGCTTCTGCAAAGAGCGAGAAATAATTTAACCAAACAGTATCAGAATGGGCTTTATACCATTTACACTGATTGACTTTATTGACATATTCCTTGTGGCGAGTTTGATGTTCGGCATCTATCGCGCCACAAGGGGTACTAATGCACCATATATATTTTTCGGAATTATTATAGTGGTCATTGCTTGGGTAATGGTCCGAGCGCTCAATATGGAGCTGCTCTCATCAATCCTTGGTCAGGTCATCAGCGTCGGTGTTATTGCCCTGATAATCATCTTCCAGCCCGAGATACGTCGATTCCTGCAGCTTATTGGCATGCGACAGAAGGAGTTTGACTTTATCTCACGTATGTTCTCCTCATCTCGCAAAAAGGAGGAGATTAACACCTCTCCTATCGTGTCGGCATGTCTTGATATGAGCAACTCCAAGACTGGCGCACTGATTGTCATCCGTCAAAAGGACGACCTACTCTTTATCATCGAGAACGGAATTGCAATAGATGCAAATATATCGGTCTCTCTACTAAAAAATATCTTTTTCAAGAACGCACCTCTTCACGACGGTGCTGTAATTATTGAGGGTAATCGCATCGTTGCCGCTAAGTGTATTCTTCCTGTTACACAGTCTGATGTACCTAAAGATTATGGTACACGCCACCGCTCTGCTATCGGCATGAGCGAGCTTACCGACGCCGTTATAGTAGTAGTTTCAGAGGAGACTGGCAGTATCTCTATCGTCAAAAACGGACAGATTAAACACAACGTCGACCCTCAGAAGTTTGCTGCTACGCTCAAAAAATCTCTCGGTCAGAGATAATAAGCAATCAGATTTTATCCATCTTTCTTTCAACTTGAACAATGTTGTTTAACGTTTATCATTAAATCAAATTTTACGATTTAACGATAAACATTAAATCGTATCTTTTTTTTCGAAAATTTACACAACTTTTACGACAAAAGCATTACCTTTGCACAAGAGAGAACAAAAAACAAAGAGTAGCTTTATGTCATTACTTCGTTTTAACATGCTAGAGCGCGCGCTGGCGCAGAAGGCTGTAGAGGTTACACCACCAAGCAGCAATCCATCTGACTATTTTGGCGAGAAGGTTTTTGGTCGCAAGCAGATGCGCAAATTTCTAAACAAGCAGACCTTTGAGGCCCTGATTGCAACAATCGAGAACAACACCCCACTTACTCAGGATGTTGCTGATGCAGTTGCCGCAGGTATGCGTCAATGGGCGCTCAGCCACGGTGCAGACCACTACTGTCACTGGTTCCAACCTCTTACGGGTGGAACTGCCGAGAAGCACGACTCCTTTGCAGAGCCAGATGGTCAGGGTGGACTGTTAGAGGAGTTTTCTGGCAAGGTACTCATACAGCAGGAGCCCGATGCGTCTAGCTTCCCAAGTGGTGGCATTCGAAACACCTTTGAGGCGCGAGGATACTCAGCATGGGACCCTACCTCTCCAGCATTTATTGTTGATACAACACTCTGTATACCAACGCTTTTTATCGCCTACAATGGCGAGGCTTTGGATTACAAGACACCTCTACTACGCTCTATTCAGGCAGTAAACAAAGCGGCTACAGATGTGTGCCGTTATTTTGACAAGAGCGTTGAGCGCGTATTCTCATATCTTGGTTGGGAGCAGGAGTATTTCCTTATTGACGACGCCCTTTGGTCTGCTCGCCCAGACCTTGTGCAGACAGGTCGTACGCTGATGGGGCACGAGGCGGCGAAGAATCAGCAGCTTGATGACCACTACTTCGGCGCTATCCCGTCACGTGTCATCTCCTTTATGAAAGACCTGGAGTACGAATCGCTTAAGCTCGGCATTCCGCTAAAGACCCGTCATAATGAGGTTGCACCAAATCAGTTTGAGCTTGCACCGGTATACGAGGAGGCAAATCTCGCTAATGACCACAACCAGCTACTGATGACCATCATGAATCAAGTAGCAAAGCGTCACCACTTCCGTGTACTTCTGCACGAGAAACCATTTAAGGGTATCAACGGCTCTGGTAAGCACAATAACTGGTCGCTCGGCACTGATGCAGGGGTAAACCTGCTTCGTCCAGGCAAGACAGCATTTGAGAATCTGCAGTTTATCACATTCCTTGTCAATGTCATCGCCGCAGTATATAAGCACAACGGGCTACTCAAGGCATCTGTTATGTCGGCAACAAACGAGCATCGTCTGGGTGCAGGCGAGGCTCCTCCTGCAATTATCTCGACCTTCCTTGGTTCGCAGATTTCATCGGTACTTGACAAGATTGAGAACTCAAAGAGTGACGAGGATATCCGCTTTGACTCAAAGAATCTCTTCCGCATGAGCGGTCTTACGCAGATTCCAACTCTTCTGCGCGATAATACAGATAGAAACCGCACCTCTCCGTTTGCCTTTACAGGTAATCGCTTTGAGTTCCGTGCAGTAGGCGCTTCTGATAACTGCGCAGAAGCTATCATTGTCATCAACACCGCCGTAGCAGAGCAACTTACAGAGTTTAAGCGTATTATAGACGCAAAACTTGAGCGTGGCGAGAAGAAGGAGAGGGCTATTTATGAGACCATCCGCGAAATTATCAAGCAGTGCAAGCCTATACGCTTTGATGGCAATGGATACTCTGACGAGTGGAAAGAGGAGGCTGCACGCCGAGGTCTTGACTGCGAGGTGTCAGCACCGCTCAACTTTGACAGATTCCTCGACCCGCAGACAGTAGCAATGTTTAGCTCTATGGGTGTCTATAATGAGGTCGAACTTGAGGCTCGTGCGGAGATTAAGCGCGAGATGTACGTCAAGAAGATTCAGATTGAGGCACGTGTACTTGGCGATATTGCGATGAACCACATCGTGCCTATAGCATCTAAGTATGAGGGTGTATTGCTTGAGAAGGCGTGGAAACTTCAGCAACTCGGCATGAATTGGGCAACAGACAAGAGTCTGATTGAGAATATACAAACGCGTATTTCAAAGATTCAAACCCTTGTCTCGGAGATGATTGAGTGCCGCAAAAAGGCAAACCGCATTGAGGATATGCGCGAGAAGGCAATCGCCTACCACGATACAGTAGCTGTATTCTTTGACACTATCCGCGAGGAGATTGACCGCCTTGAAGAGGTTGTTGATGACCAAATCTGGACCCTGCCAAAGTACCGCGAGATACTGTTTATTAAGTAGGCCATTAGCTATTAGCCATTAGCCATTGGCTTGCCCTTGGCAATCCGACCCTGCTCCGTCTCGGCAAAGCCTGCAAGCACTCTCTATTCTCGGCTTAATCGCAGCAGCTTTTCAGTGGCACAGACGAAGTCTGTTCCTCTAAAAGGCCAATGGCTAACGGCTTGTTACTTCTCGGCAATGAAGAGTAGATCAAAGCAATTCTCTGTTTCGGCAACGACGCTGTAGTCGGACATCGTAATAGATGTTGTCAGGTCGTTATTCTGGCTAAGTAGACGGCGGCGATTTATACGATTGAGGATATCGTATGGGATTTGGAGCAGCCAGCGGGGCAGACGATGCTGCAGGTCAAGGATGTCAAAGCGGGTAATTCGGCGAACGCCCTCGCGATTCTTCTCGTAGTACTCCATAATCTTACCATTTCCCGTAACTCCTGCGCGTTCAATAGTGTTAAATGCTATGCTGAGCAGGTTCTGTAGTTCGTCACTACTATACTCTCGCACATGCCACGGGTTTCGAGTGAGTGACATTGGGGCATTGGGGGTGCTGACAATAAATTTTCCGCCAGGGCGTAGTACATGTGCAACCTCGCGAACAAACTCGCTGTCGTCCTCAATATGCTCAATGACCTGAAAGCAGACCACATAGTCAAAGCTACCGCTTGCAAAGCCGATAGGCGGTACACTCATCTGCAGTCGCTCACAATTCTCAACCTCTGGTACAGATGGGTCAAGGAACTTATCTACCGTAGTAAAATGGTCGCAGTGAGGCGCAAGAATCTCTACGCCGTAGCCCGTACCCGTGCCAATCTCCAGCACATCGCCACTGATTAAACCGGCAGCGTGATGGTATGCGAGCAGGGAGCGCTGAAAGACGTAGTTATCCGAAGCATCGCGCGATACACGCTCGGCAGTTGTCACCTTCCCCATTTTACTGTTTTATTATCTTAATGCCATTCTCAAGCACCACCACCCTATTGTGGCTCATCAGCACACCAAGCGAGCGTTTGAAGAGCTTTTTACTCATCTGCAATCGCTGCTGAATCTCCTCTGGCGAGCTGTTGTCTGTAAGCTCAAGGAAGCCTCCTGCAGCAACAATAGCATCATAGAGTTGCTCGGCACTATCCTTTACCTGCGTATAACCACGTTGCTGTAGCGAAAGGTCTATACGGCGCTCATCGGTAACCTTAACAACATAGGCTGTTGTACGCTCACCAAGCGCAAGTGGGCGGAAAATCTGATTCTTGTAGAGCATACCCCAGTGGCGATTCTCCACAATCACACGATAGCCAATGTCGCTCTTTGAGACCACAAGCACCTCAACCTGCTGACCCTTTGCAACAGTGACAATATCGTCATTATTTACAAATGAGCGCAACTTGTTTGTCGCCACACAACGACCGGTAACATCATCCACATACATATAGATTGGATAGTAGTTTCCAATAACTATACCACCCTGCTGATTTCGGTTAGGGAGAAAGAGGTCCTTGCCCGCAATACCCCAATCCAGAAAGGCGCCGTGGATATTCTTATCCACAACCTTCAGCCACGCAACTTTGCCTGCAGTGATTGTCGGAGTGTCAGTAGTAGCAGTGATTCTATCCTCCGAGTCGTGATATATAAAGACCTCAACACTATCCCCAACTTTCTGAGTAAGAGATACATATCGATTTGGAAGTAGAGCTTCATTACCCTCTTCATCCTTAAGATAGAGTCCGTAGTCAGACAGACGGTTTACGGTCAGTGTTTGAATTTCGCCAACTTTCATGGTTATCTATTGTCGTTATTTTGGTGCAAAAATAGGTAAAACATTGTAAATTTACGAAAATTTTGCTATTTTTGAGTTGCGAAATAGGGAAAGTTATGGAGTTAGATCTAAGTATAACGCTAATTTTAATTGTCTCAGGCATTATTGTCGGAGCTATAAATACACTAGCAGGTGGAGGCTCAGTAGTTACGGTGACAATGTTCACAGCACTCGGTTTGCCAATAACTATTGCTAATGGAACAAATCGTATAGCTGTATTTTTGCAGAACTTTACAGCAACAATAACATTTCTGCGCAAGGGTGCCTTTAACCTCAAGCAGGGGTTAATGCTCTCTGTGCCTGTAATTTTAGGAAATATTGCCGGCTCGCTTGTAGCTACGCACATTAACGACAACATTTTCAAAATCTGCTTTGGAATAATACTTGTCATAATACTGTTATACCTTATCTTCGACAGCCGAATAAAGATTAAGGAGGGGCACAACCTTGATATTAAGCCGTGGCACTACCTGCTCTTTCTGGGCATAGGATTCTACGGCGGATATATCTACATCGGCATTGGTTACCTGATTCTTGCCATAACACTATGGGCTATGCGTATGGATATTATGACGGCAAATGCGATTAAAAACTTTGTCATCTTTGTTGCCACGCCATTCTCATTGGCTGTATTTATCATCAATGGTCAGATTGACTACCTGTTTGGTATTCCGCACGGTGTGGGCAATATTATCGGTTCATTTCTTGCTTCACACTATGCAGCACATTTAGGTAAAGGATTTATCAAGGCATTTACCCTTATCATTGTGCTGATATGTTTTGCCGACCTGGTAGGATTGTTGTCACTACATGACATCTTTGCGCAGATGATGACCACAGTATGCGAATAGAACATGAATAAGGATGTGATAAAAATAGAGGGTGCGCGCGTGCACAACCTCAAAAATATAGACCTAGAAATTCCACGCAACTCTCTTGTCGTAATAACCGGTCTTAGCGGCAGTGGCAAGAGTTCACTCGCCTTTGACACCATTTATGCCGAGGGGCAGCGCAGATATATGGAGACATTCTCCACCTATGCTCGCCAATTTATCGGCTCTATGGAGCGCCCCGATGTAGATAAAATCTCGGGCTTAAGCCCCGTGGTGGCTATAGAGCAGAAGACTACCAACAAAAATCCTCGCTCTACGGTCGGCACTGTAACCGAGATTGGCGACTTTCTGCGTCTACTCTACGCTCGTGCCTCAACGGCATACTCACCTAACACGGGCGAGAAGATGGTTCACTTTACAGATGAGCAGATTTGCGACCTGATTATTGAGCAGTATGCCAGCAAGAAGGTGGCACTACTCTCTCCTGTTGTCAAGGAGCGTAAGGGTCACTATCGCGAGCTATTTGACTCACTTTCAAAGCGCGGATATATCTACGCCCGCATTGACGGCGTAGTTAGAGAGTTCTCGGCAGGCGAAAGATTGGACCGTTACAAAACCCACTCCATTGAGCTTGTTATTGACCGCATAGTTGTGAGCGAAGATATGCGTGAACGACTTATGCGCTCTATTGGCGATGCGATGAACCAGGGCAAGGGAACTATGGCGCTGCACGACTATACTGACGATAGCATGCGCTACTACTCTCGCCATTTGATGTGTCCAACTACGGGCATTGCCTTTGAGGACCCCGAGCCATACACCTTCTCCTTTAACTCTCCAAAGGGAGCGTGCCAACACTGCAATGGACTTGGCGAGGAGGCAGTCTTTGATATGGATAAGGTTATTCCAGATAGCCGTATGACAATCAAAGAGGGTGGTATTGCACCTCTTGGCAAGCAGAAGGATAACATCTTTTTTGCCACCATAATGGCACTGGGTCGTAGATATGGCTTTACAACCGACATACCTATCAGCGAGATTTCAAGCGAAGGTATGCACGCCATTCTCTATGGCGACGTGGAGTCTGTGATGGTGGACCTTGCCGACTTTACATATCAACGTGGCGCACAAATGCGTACATGGGAGGGTATTGCAGAGTATATCAATACAGTCTACTCTGACGACGAAGAGTCTCGACATGGAGAGAAGTGGCGTCAGCAATTTGTCATCTATCGCAAGTGCTCCGTATGTGGAGGCAGTCGCCTTAAAAGTGAGGCTTTGCAATTCAAAATTGGCGATAAGAATATCGCACAGCTCTCTGAAATGTCTGTACTTGCGCTATCTGAGTGGATTAAAGGCATAAATGACCACTTTGACACTAAGCAGCGTAAGATTGCTGCCGAGATAGTTAAAGAGATTAGTGAGCGTCTCCGTTTTCTTGTTGATGTAGGATTGGGATACCTATCACTCTCTCGTGCATCAAAGAGTCTCTCTGGTGGAGAGAGTCAGCGTATTCGCCTAGCTACACAGATAGGCTCAAAGCTTGTCAATGTACTCTATATCCTTGATGAGCCTAGTATCGGATTGCACCAGAGGGATAATAAACGCCTTATTGGCACGCTAAAGGAGCTTCGCGACGCCGGTAACTCGGTGATTGTAGTTGAGCATGACGAGGATATGATGCGCGCAGCCGACTTTGTTGTTGATGTGGGTCCAAAGGCTGGTCGTCGTGGAGGACATATCGTCGCGGCTGGTAGCTATAACGACATTCTCAATTCAGATGGAATTACAGCACAATACCTCACTGGCAAGCGAACCATAGAGGTTCCTCAAACCTTACGCGAGGGCAATGGAGAGAGTATAACCATCCGCGGTGCACGCGGAAATAACCTTAAGGGTATTGATGTTAGCTTCCCACTCGGCAAGTTTATCTGCGTTACGGGTGTTAGTGGTTCGGGAAAGAGTACGCTGATAAATCAGACCCTTGTGCCGATTATCTCGCAGCATCTCTATCGCTCAATGACTCGTCCTCTTGAGTACGACAGCATTGAGGGGTTGGAACATATAGATAAACTTGTGGTTGTTGACCAGTCGCCAATCGGCCGCTCACCAAGGAGTAATCCTGCCACATACTCAAATGTCTTTAGCGATATTCGTAAACTCTTTGAGCTCACGCCCGATGCGCAGGCTCGTGGATTTAAGGCGGGCAGATTCTCGTTCAATGTTCGCGGAGGCAGATGTGAGGAGTGCAAAGGTGCTGGTGTACAGACAATCGAGATGAACTTCTTGCCAGATGTATATGTTAAGTGCAAGGCGTGTGGCGGAAATAGATACAACCAGCAGACCCTTGAAGTTAGATACAAGGGTAAGAGTATCAATGATGTACTCAACATGACCGTCAATGTCGCTGTAGAGTTCTTTGCCGCCATACCGAACATATATACCAAACTAAAGGCTATTCAAGATGTGGGTCTGGGTTACCTAACCCTCGGACAGCCTTGTACTACCCTCTCGGGCGGTGAAAGTCAGCGAATAAAGCTCTCCTCAGAGCTCTCTAAGCGTGATACAGGTCGCACGCTCTACATCCTTGACGAGCCGACCACGGGACTTCACTTTGAGGATATTCGCCAACTACTATCTGTACTGAGCAAGCTTGCGGATAAGGGAAATACTGTTGTAGTAATTGAGCACAACCTTGATGTTGTAAAGGTTGCCGATTATATCATTGACATAGGTCCCGATGGTGGTGAGGCGGGTGGCAGAGTGGTCGCTACTGGTACTCCTCTGGAGATTGCGAACAACACCGAGAGTATAACCGGCGAGTTTTTGAGGGAAAAGTTGTAAATTGGGAAAATAATCTGTACATTTGTAATAGTATTCTAAAAAACCTAACCAAATAGTTATGAAACTGAACAATTTTAAGGCTCTTGCTGTTGCGGCTTTGACAGCAATGTTAGTTGTAGGTGTATCTTCACCAGTATATGCACAGAAGCCAAAGAAGGAGAAGGCAAAGAAGGAGAAGATTACAGATCCTCGCCTTCTAACAGTCATGAAGATGACCAAGATGACCAAAGAGTCACAGTTCCTCACAAAGGGTGTAGCTATGATGACCGTTCACAGAGCTACTCAGGGATTTGCTATTACCGCTGACGAGCAGGCTATGTACTTCTCTCAGCCAGGTGTTATTGCTAACTACAAGCCTGGACTTACCAAGGTACACGAGAACTATGTTATCCGTCGCAAGAATGGCAAGCGCGAGTATATGACCCTCCGTTATTTCGGTAGTGCAAACAGCTTGGCTTTCGAGACTGACCAAGATGGTAACGAGTTTGTATGGGTTGGTAGTAACGGAACAAATAATAAGAAGCACAAGGCATATGGTTATACCCGTACAATCTCTCGTATCCCATTTGAGCCTGGCAAGGAGTACAACGACGGCTACGCAGGTGAGACATTCTACATGGGTGGCGCATACTACTGTTGGCCAGCTGTAAATGCTAAGGACGATGTGCTTGGCGTTGCAACTCAGAAGGGTGGCGCTGTTACAATCAACCTCTACAGCCTTAACGAGGCTCGCGCACTTGATGATACAGAGATTAAGATTAAGACTGTCTACAAGGGCGAGGTTATCGGCGACACTGAGCAGACAGTTGTTCGCACTATCAAGGCTAAGGACCTGACAACCCTTGAGGCAAATAGCACCATCGTCATTCCAAAGGCAGACAAAGAGACTGCCGACCCAGCTAAGGAGGTAAACTACTACTCATTCCGCGCATGGGATGTTGATAAGGACTATGTATACTTTGTAGAGGGTAAGCACAACAACGGTAGCATGAAGAATGGCGAGAGCAAGGCATTTATCACAGTATATGACCACGCTGGCCGTATCGTGCTTCCAAAGCGCCGCATACAGTGTATTTTTGACCAATATCTACTTGAGTCTCTACAGATTACCCCTGCAGGTTACGCAGATGTTGCCGGTATTAAGGTTATTGACGGCAAGATCTATATCATGTTCTCTGTAAAGAACAGCAAGGGCTTCCGCACTGTAGTTGTTAAGTACGAGTAAAATCAAAAAAATAGATAATATGTCAGCAAAGAAGAACAGATTGCCAATAGTTGAGGCAGACGAGTGGCTACAACCCGTTGAGGGGGAGATTGAACTACGTCATAACCTCTATTTGCAGCGTCTTGAAGATATTGAGCGCAGTAGTGGCTCTATTGTCGATTACGCAAATGGCTATCGCTACTTTGGCTGGCAATATGATGAGTCGCTCTCGGGATGGTGGTTCCGAGAGTGGCTTCCTGAGGCATACGACGTCTATATCTTTGGCGACTTCAACGGCTGGCAACGTACTCAGCTACGCCTAAATAAGGGTGGAAATGGTGTATGGAGCATATTCCTTCCAGAGGCTATGTATGGCTATCGTCTTACTCACGGCTCACTTTACAAGTTACATATCCACGGTGCAAATGGTTGGCATGACCGCATACCGGCCTATGCAACTCGCGTAGTCCAAGACGATGAAACCAAAAACTACACTGCTCAGTTCTGGATTGACGAGCCATTTGACTGGTCCGAAGATAACTTCTCGGCATCAAAATGCGACCCACTACTTATCTACGAGACACATGTGGGTATGGCTCAGGAGAAGGAGGGCGTTGGAACTTACCGTGAGTTTGAGACCAAGATTCTGCCAAAAGTTCGTCGTGCAGGTTATAACGCCATACAAGTTATGGCTATTGCCGAGCACCCATACTACGGCTCATTTGGTTACCATGTATCGAACTTCTTTGCCCCATCATCTCGCTTCGGCACACCTGAGGAACTTAAGTCGCTCATTCGCAAGGCGCACTCTATGGGTATAGCAGTGATTATGGATATTGTCCATGCTCACTACGTAAAGAATCTCAACGAGGGCATCAACGAACTTGACGGCTCACAGCACCACTACTCTAAGGAGGGCGGTGCGGGCTATCAGCAGTATTGGGACTCTAAGACCTTCGATTATGGCAAGCGCGAGGTTGAGCACTTCCTGCTATCCAACGTCAAGTACTGGATGGATATCTTCCACTTTGACGGCTACCGCTTTGATGGTGTAACATCAATGCTCTACCACCACCATGGTTATACCGATTTTGACTGCCGCGAGAAGTTCTTCGATGAGGGTGTGAACCGCGACGCAATTATCTACCTTACCCTTGCTAACAAGCTGATTCACAGCTTCAACTCTGCAGCAATAACCATCGCCGAGGATGTAAGTGGCATGCCGGGCATGTGCAACCCTATTGACGATGGTGGCGTAGGCTTTGACTACCGCCTTGGGATGGCGATACCGGACTTCTGGATTAAGCTACTCAAGGATATACCTGACGAGGAGTGGAATCTTGACGAGATGTGGAGCATCATGACCTCTCGCCTACCTGGTGTAAAGACCGTTGCATACGCAGAGTCGCACGACCAAGCTCTTGTGGGCGATAAGACCATCGCCTTCCGACTGATGGATAAGGAGATGTACTTTGCCATGAACCGAGCTTCTGAAAACCTTGTCGTTGAGCGAGGAATGGCACTTCATAAGATGATTCGTCTGATGACCATCGCAACAGGTGGCGACGCTTACCTCAACTTTATGGGCAACGAGTTCGGTCATCCAGAGTGGATAGACTTCCCTCGTGAGGGTAACGACTGGAGCTATGCCCACGCACAAAGACTTTGGTCGCTCTCTACAAATGGATTCTTGCGCTACTCACAGCTTGGCGAGTTTGACCGTGCAATGATTCGCTTGGTTAAGAAGAATCGCGTGCTGCAGAATGGTTACCCGTGGAAGTGGAATACAGACTACGACAATAAGACACTCGTATTCTCACACCGCAACCTGCTCTTTGTCTTTAATTGGCATACTGAAGCATCTATACCAGACTATATCACCGAGGTTCCACGCCCAGGAAAGTATACCGTGGAACTTACAACCGACGACACCCGCTTCGGCGGTCAGGGTCGTAATGTAGTCGGTAGCGAACACTTCTCCTACTCTGCTAAGGATGACGAGGGCAATACACACCACTATATCAAGATTTACAACACCGCCCGCACCGCCATGGTGCTCAAGTGGCACAGATAGTTCGGCTACGCAGTAAGTGTGTACCGTCCCTTTTCTGAAGATGGGAGTTGTATTAACCTAATTAGCACAACTTTTACCACGCTCAATGAAAAATGCCTGCACAGGATAGTACCAAATAGTACAGCCCAGCAGGCATTTTTTATTAGCGGCAGGAAATGTGCCGCTATAACGACAAAGATTTTGTTGTCAAAATGTGGTAGTTACAACGCTCGTCAAGAAAAATTGGTACAGGATAGTACTAAAACGTACAGCCAAACCAATTTTTCTTGATAGCGGAAGTAAATTCTACATTTTCACGACAAAATTAGAATAGCTTTTTGCGAATCTCCTTAGGAATCGCATTCTTATTAACCATAATCGACATAGTCTTGTACTCCACAAATGGGCGAGAGAAGTAGTAGTAGCCCTTATATGGAGAGTCTGTACCCCAAGAGTTCTTAACCTTGAAGTATGGGTTACCGCACTGGTCTGTAGCAGTACCGATGATTACCATACCGTGGTCATCAGTAGTCTGATAGTTATCATAAGCCTGCTGACGCATCTGCTGTGTGATAACCTTCTCCTTACCAGGCTTATCAAAGCTATAGAGTGCTTTGTTACGCTCACGGTCACTCATAGCGCCCCAACGCTCTGCGTCAGTACCGCTCATATTGTCGATATTATCCTCAGGAACAATAGCAAAAGCCTTAGTACGGCTGAAGCCCTTCTCTGACACATCTGAAGCCCAACCGATTGAGTAGTCGTTTGCAAGAGCGTTGTCAATAACTGCCATCAACTCCTCAAGTGGCACATTGTAAACACTTGCCCACATCCAGTTATCTGGCACCTCAATAACAAAGGTTGAGTAGAATGGGTGGTGAGTGAAAGATGAGAGAGATACATAATCCTCCATCTTGATTGGAAGTGATGCAGCGAATGACTGTGGAGTATATGTCTTGCCCTTATACTCAAAAGTCTCAGGCATCTTGCCGAAATATGCATCAAGAATACCATTCAGACCAGCCTGCCAAGCAGTTGTAAGGGTACGATTAGGGTTCTTGATAATAGCGTCTACGTAAGCCTTAAGCACAGCATCAATCTCGTTAAAGTGAGGAAGCTCAGTGCCATAATTTAGACCCTCATATACCTCCTGTGGAACGATACCATACTTCTTAATGCCCTCGGTTACATCGTGAAAAGCTCCACCAACAGCGAAGTTAAGCGCACCATGCAGGCGAACATACTTTACAGCCTTCTCAAAGTAGACGTTGCGAACAATCCACATCTCAGAGAGGTCCATCTCCTCACCACCAGCACGGAGAATCTCATTCTCGAGCCATGAGAGAGCTGAGAAGCACCAGCAGGTACCACTGCGGAACTGATTCTTTACAGATGTAGTCTTAATAAGTTTACCATCAGTAAACTTGTAACCCTTATCCTCTGCCATTGCATTGAAAGCGAATAGGCAGACAAGCAGTGTAACAAATAGTCTCTTCATAATCGTAATATTTTAAGGTTATTTCTTTGATGAATTTACAACTTTTATACAATCCTCATAGCTCATATTCTCTGGCTTTGCACCCTTCGGCAGACGGTAATTCTTGCCCTTATATGCGATATAAGCGCCATAGCGACCATTCTTAATAACCAGAGCCTTATCCTCTGCAAAGGTCTTAAGTGGAGTATTTGCTGCTGCAGCCTGCTCCTTCTGCTGCTCGAGCAACTCTACAGAGCGCTCATAGCTTACAGTATATGGGTCGTCACTCTTAGCGAGTGAGGCAAAGGTGTTACCATGGCGAACATAGCCACCGAACTTACCAATACCAACAACCACCTCAACTCCCTCATAGACGCCAACTGTACGAGGAAGAGCAAAGAGTTCAAGTGCCTGCTCAAGGGTTATTGACTCAATAAGCTGACCCTTCTTAAGGGATGCATACTGAGGTTTCTCACCCTCTGCCGCCTCAATCTCAACCATTGGGCCATAGCGACCAATGCGCGCCTTAACAACATGTCCACTCTTAGGATCAACACCCAAAACTCGTACCTGCTGATGTGAGGAAGGCTGGGTCTGGATTGCCGAATCTACCATGTTGTGGAATGGAGTGTAGAAAGAGCTAATCATATCACTCCAAACAATCTCTCCCTCGGCAATGCGGTCAAACTCCTTCTCTACGTTAGCAGTAAAGTTGTAGTCCATAATCATTGCAAACTGAGCCTCAAGATAGTCATTCACCAACATACCTATATCGGTTGGAGAGAGTCGATTCTTCTCAGCACCATAATTCTCCGATGCCACCTTCTCTGTAATATTATTTCCACGAAGGGTTATAGCTGTGTAGTTTCGCTTCTGGGCTGGACGAGAGCTCTTCTCTACATATCCGCGGGTGATAATTGTAGAGATTGTCGGCGCATATGTAGATGGGCGACCGATACCGAGCTCCTCAAGGCGTTTAACGAGCGATGCCTCATTATATCGCAAAGGAGGCTGAGTAAATCGCTCAGTAGCAACTATGCTCTGAGCCTTGACAACCTCACCCTGTTTGAGCAGTGGCAGCGTTGCAGTGTGCTCGCCATCCTGGTTATCATCATCTACACTCTCAGAATATAGGCGCATAAAGCCATCAAAACGCATTGTATCTCCAGTAGCTACAAAGCACTCTGTGCGGTCCGACATTGCAATATTGATTGTTGTGCGGTCAATATCCGCAGGGACCATCTGCGATGCAACTGTGCGCTTCCAAATAAGGTCATAGAGTCGCTTCTCTACTGCAGTACCGTCAATCTCTCGACGATTGATATATGAAGGTCGGATTGCCTCGTGAGCCTCCTGAGCACCCTTGCTATGGGTGGTATAATTTCTTGGATTTGAGTACTTCTCACCAAACAGAGCTGTCACCTCCTCCTTACATGCATTAATAGCAAGCTGTGAGAGGTTTACCGAGTCAGTACGCATATAGGTAATAAGACCCTGCTCATAGAGTCGCTGCGCCACAGACATAGTCTGCGAAACAGACATTCCATACTTACGAGCAGCCTCCTGCTGAAGTGTAGAGGTGGTAAATGGTGGTGCCGGGTAGCGCTTTGTAGGCTTAACCTCACTATGGGCAACTGTAAAGGTTGCTGTCTTGCAGCACTCAAGCATTGCCATTGCCTCGTCCTTTGTTGCAAAGCGCTCTGGATACTCAGCCTTAAAGACAACTTTATCCAAATCCTCAACAGAGTAGAACTGAGCAACTACACGATAGTAGCTTGTTGCATTATGTGCAATAATATCACGTTCACGCTCAACAATAAGTCGTACAGCTACACTCTGCACACGACCTGCTGAGAGTGCTGGCTTTACCTTCTTCCAAAGAATTGGCGAGAGCTCAAAACCCACAATACGATCAAGCACACGACGAGCCTGCTGTGCATTGACAAGATTTAGATCTACTGTACGGGGATTCTCTATAGCATTAAGAATGGCATTCTTAGTAATCTCGTGAAAGACAATACGCTTTGTACGCTCTACAGGCAGACCAAGAACCTCTGTCAGGTGCCACGCAATAGCCTCTCCCTCGCGGTCTTCATCGGATGCGAGCCAAACGGCGTCCACCTTTGATGCTAGTCGCGTAAGCTCATCAACAACCTTCTTCTTCTCTGACGAAACCTCATAACATGGAGCAAAGCCGTTGTCAATATCCACACCCAGACCCTTCTTGGCAAGGTCGCGGATATGGCCAAAACTAGACTTTACAATATAGTCCTTGCCGAGGAAACGCTCTATAGTTTTTGCCTTTGCAGGCGACTCTACAATAACCAGATTTTGCATTATATACTATTTTTCTGTTTACGCAACGAAACCTAAGTTGTTGGCTTAGGTTTCACTTACATTGCTCTACTTACTGTTTTTCAATTACTTAACCATCGTATAGGTCATCTCCAAATGGATTGGGGCCTTTGTACTACTTGAACCCTGAAGCTCAGTGTGCTTGAAAGTATATGGCGATATTGCCTCAGGACCGAGATAGATTGCTCGTGGAGTGACTGTCTCGTCGTAATCCTCAATCTTCTCTAATGAGTTCACGTAGTTATACAGACGCTGCATAAAGCCTGTAATATCCATCTCATAGCAGCCACGTGTACGGTTTAGGTGACCACCATACGCCAACTCCGAGCCAAAGTTAGTCTCATACTCAGGGTCATAGTCCGCAATGCAGTTTAGCTTACTATAGCCAATATATGAACCCAGACGGCTAATAGAGTTATCCATCAGCGGGGTAAGCAGGTGGGCATTGTTGATATTCTCATCCCAGTTATAATCTGCACCCTTAAGGTATACATACAATCGGCACTGGTTAATTCCCACAGCGCGATACTTAACATCTGCCTTATCTGGGTCAAGATAGCTTGCACGCTTAAGCTCTGCAAGGAACTCATCTGTAAAGTAAATCTCGGTAGCTACACCTGCAAAGCCCTCAACATAGCACTCTGCAACCTCATCGCGACTGCTATTTGGAAGCTTCTTACCATCCTTGTCGTAAGCGGCAATATTTAGATTACCGAGTAGTGAGCCTGTATAGTCATGCTTGATGCTATTAACAGAGATATTCTTCACATCCTCTGGACCATCGATAAAGTTACCGTATTCATCTGTATACCCATCCAAAGTCTCGTCGTAGAAGTAGTAATTTGCTCCGATAGTATCCTTAATGAGCGTTGGGTCCTTAGGATTGCGATTTCGTCCCATCAGCTGTAGTCCAGAGCTCTTAAGGTCAAAGCTATAGAGTGCACCGCGCTTTGATGCATCTACACTCTCAAGTACCGGCTTAATATAGACACCATGAAAATGCTCCTGCCACTTCTTCTCGCTGCTGTAGATGCTATCTACATCCCTTGCATAGCCATCCCACTCCTTATTTGTGTCATAATCATCAGGAATAAGCATTATGCGGCGCACAAAGTCCCATGTCTGACCATGGCGCGACATATCTACTGGAGTAAGGTCTATAGTACGAGTTGTAGGACCTGTCTTCTCACCATCTGGGAAGGTAAATGTAAAGAGTGGCTTACTTGGGTCATAAGCACTCTCCATATTACAATTTGAGTATGCCGATGTATCAGCAGCGTTGACAACACTACCAAGGAGAGGCTTTGTAAGCTCATAAATCTCATACTTCACTGGTGTCAGAGTATCAACACCATAATCGTTAATTGTAAGAATAAGCGACAAGGTGTCGAAGATTGGCTTATAACCAAAGCCGGTCTCCTTATCCACGCTATTCATAAAGATCATTGAGGATGCAAGTGCAGATGAACGCATACCGAAGGTGTCATTGTGCTCAACACCGATATATCCATTCGACACATTGCTTGAGAGCAACGAGTCTGTATGGTAGAGCGATGTACGGAAGAATTTACCCTCTCGTTCTGTATACACGCTCTTATCCTCAGAGCTTGCAGCCCCATTGAAGACGATAACCTTTCCACCCTTAAATCTAAGGTGGCGCATCTCCATCTTCTGATGGTCTGGAATTATATCATATCCAAGTTCGCTATCAACATCAGCCGAGCAGCCCACGCTAAAGAGTGCCACAGCAGCCAAAACAAGTAGGCGCAGCGCTGACAGCTTAATTTTCAAACAGTTCATCATAGAATTTAGTATAGTTCTCATAAAACTCCTCACTCTCTGGCTCTATATACTCCATAACCTTTTTACCTGCAGCCTTCGCCTGCTCAAGAAGCGAAGAGTCAACAGATGCCGAGCCTGCAATAACGCCATCAATCTGTGACATAACGAAACTATAGAGATTTTCGTATGAAGGAGTGTCAATAATTGATATATTTTCATCATCCATACCCTCTCCGGCAAGCTTTTTACCCAAATCTGCATTCAGAGGGGTAGTAAAGCGATCCTCATAGAGTGAGCTGACGATTTTAACGTCGCGGAAAATTGGGTCATTATTAAAGACCTTACGAAGATAGAGCGGTACGATAGATGAGAACCAACCATGACAGTGTACAACGTCAGGAGTCCAGCGCAACTTCTTAACAGTCTCAAGCACGCCACGTGCAAAGAAGACCATGCGCTCGTCATTATCTGCAAACTCCTCACCATTTTCATCACGCACAACAGCACGGCGTGAGAAAAAGTCCTCATTATCAATAAAATATATCTGTATGCGTGCTGACGGTATAGAAGCCACCTTAATGATTAGCTGGTGGTCATTGTCGTCAATAATAAGGTTCATACCCGACAGACGGATAACCTCATGCAGCTGATTACGACGCTCATTGACACAACCATAGCGAGGCATAAAGGTGCGGATCTCATTCCCGCGCTCCTGCATCGCCTGTGACAACTCACGACAGAGTTTTGACTCCTCGTTCTCAGGAAGATAAGGCATTATCTGCTGACAAATATATAGAATCTTGTGTTTTGCCATAAATAGTTATTTTACTCTGCAAAATTAGCAATTTTTTTCTACAAAATCAACATCGCATCACCGTAAGTACCAAAACGATAACCCTCATCAACAGCCACCTGATAAGCATTCATAACCTTATCATATCCACCAAAAGCGGCAACCATCATTAGCTGTGTAGACTCTGGCAGGTGGAGGTTTGACACCATTGCATCAGCAACAGTGAAATCGTATGGTGCAAAGATAAATTTGTTAGTCCAACCATTCTGTGGTTTAATCATACCGTGAGTAGAGACTACGGTCTCAAGAGTTCTCATAACTGTTGTACCGATAGCCACAACCTTATGTCCCTCGGCCTTAGCACCATTAATCTCGGCAGCAGCCTGCTCAGAGACAAAGAACTGCTCAGAGTCAACCTTATGCTTTGACAAATCCTCAACATCCACGCTACGGAAATTTCCAAGACCTGCGTGCAGGGTGATAAATGTGCGCTCGATACCCTCAATCTCCATCCACTTAAGCAGGTGCTTTGAGAAGTGCATGCCAGCCGTAGGGGCAACAACAGCACCCTCCTTCTCTGCAAAGATTGTCTGGTAACGCTCTGTATCCTCCGGTTCTACGACCTTGCGCACCCAACGTGGCAGTGGAGTCTCACCAAGACGGTAGAGAGTCTGCTTAAACTCCTCATAGCTACCATCATATAGGAAACGAAGAGTACGACCACGAGAGGTTGTATTATCAATAACCTCAGCACCAAGAATATCATCCTCGCCAAAATAGAGCTTATTGCCAATACGAATCTTACGCGCCGGGTCTACAAGCACATCCCATAGGCGTAGCTCCTGATTGAGCTCACGAAGTAGGAAAATCTCAATCTCGGCACCAGTCTTCTCCTTATTTCCATAAAGACGGGCAGGAAAGACCTTTGTGTCGTTAAAAACAAAGCGGTCCTTCTCCTTAAAGTAGCTCAAAATATCCTTGAAAATACGATGTTCAATCTCGCCAGTATCCTTATGCAACACAAGCAGGCGCGACTCGTCACGGTTAATAGTCGGATACTGTGCTATCAGCTCCGGCTTAAAATCATATCCGTAATGTGAAAGTTTCATATTCTATCTTTTGCGTTTACAAAAAGAGTATCAATATTTTTACGAATTTTTCATCATTTTGTTTCACTGTCAGACAATTTTTTCAAAAAATCTTCAAGTTGCATGGCATTTTCGACTCTAAAGTCGCCACTTGCCGTGCGTCGCAATGATGTCAGGTAGGCTCCGCTATCCAGCCCCTCGCCTATCTCCTTGGCAAGTGAGCGGATATAGGTTCCCTTGCTACACTCTACGCGAATGCGAATCTTTGGAAGGTCATACTCCTCAAGAGTTATTGAGTATATATTTATCAGAGCCTTCTTAAGCTCCACCTCCTCACCCTGACGGGCAAATTCGTAGGCCCTTACGCCCTCCACCTTCTTGGCAGAGTACAATGGTGGTGCCTGAAGACGCTCTCCCTCAAGAGTTCTAAGCACACTCTCCACAGCCTCCTTTGTAATATGCTCTATTGGAAAGGTTTGATCTACGGGATGCTCCATATCATAGCTTGGCGTTGTTGCTCCGAGCATAAGCTCTGCAACATACTCCTTACGCTCCGCCTGTAGTGAATCTACGCGCTTAGTTGCACGACCTATACATACAAGTAGCACGCCTGTTGCAAGTGGGTCCAGCGTACCTGCATGGCCGACCTTAATCTTACGATAGCCCATTCTCTGCAAGCGAAACTTAACCTTGCGCACAACATCTGCCGAGGTCCACTCCAGAGGCTTATCAATTACGGCAACATAGCCATTCTCTACCAAATTTACATCTTTCAACTCCATACCTTATAATATATAAGTTGCTAACGCAACAATACCCGCAATAGCGCAGTAAATAGCAAAATAGATTAGTTTTCCTCGCTTAACAATGTTAATCATCCACTTGCAGGCAATACAACCCGTAACAAATGCAGCCACAAAGCCTGCAATCAAAGGTAAAGTCTCCACTCCGCCGCCAAAATCACCCTTAAGGCAATCAAGAAGTGCATTTCCTAAAATTGGAGGTAACACCATAAGAAAAGAGAACTGCGCCACACTCTCCTTTTTATTTCCAAGCAGTAGTCCCGTAGCGATTGTAGAGCCAGAACGAGACAATCCCGGCAAAACTGCTACAGCCTGCGCAAGTCCAACAATAAAGGCGTCACGATAAGATAGGCTCTGATTCTCGCGCGGCTTTGCATAATATGCAAAAGTGAGCAACGTAGCTGTTACAAGCAACATCACTCCCACAACAACTATTGACGAGAATGCAGCCTCAATATAGTCCTTAAAGAATAGACCCACAATACCCACAGGGATCATTGAGATAACAATTTTGAGGACATACGCCTGCTCATCGGTAAATGTACGACTAAAAACACCCTTCAGTAGCCTCCAAATCTCTGCCCAAAGAATTACTATTGTACTAAGCACTGTTGCTGCATGGAGTGTAAGGCTAAAGGTAAGATTGCTCTCAGGATTAAGGTCTGTGCCTAAAATCTCATTTGCAAGCTGCAGATGGCCACTACTTGATACTGGCAGAAACTCGGTAAGCCCCTGCACTACGCCCAATATTATCGCCTGTAAAGTATCCATATTTCAAAAATTTGGTGCAAAGGTAATAAAAAAATCTCACACAGACGAAACAATAGACCGACACCTTTTGTCTAAACAAAATGCATCGGTCTACAATTCAGACTTGCTATGTTAGCAACGCCAACTATTGCTTCTTCTTATCATCCTCCTCAGGGTCGGCTTTTCCATCCATACTATCACGGAAATACTTAACTCCCTTACCTAAGCCTCGCATAAGCTCTGGAATTTTTGAGCCACCAAAAAGCAGCAACACAAGCAATACTATAAGCAGAATCTCTGTTCCGCCAATGTTTCCCAAAAGTAACAGTTTCATATACTCTTAAATTTTAACTTTCTTCATACTCTTACGACTCTTCTCAGCCTTAAAGCCGATAACATGACTCTCGATAGATGCATCAATAGTACTTGATAGCTTCGCCGGGTCTTGTGATGCCACTGCCTCCACAAAGTCTCGTGCAAGTGCGTGGTCACCACCGCCGTGGCCCGCATGCTTATACTCTGCCATCTCAGCCACATTCTTATGCCATACACGCTTCTTATTATCACGGAAGGTGTAGAGGGTAAACTTCTTACCATCACCTTCAATATAACCGAGCGTACCCATTATGCGAGTTCTACGACCGCCCCATGGAGTAAATGCATCCATTGTAAAGCTTGCTGTAACACCACCCTCAAAGAGCATTGTTGTTACATAGTGGTCCGGCTGGTCGTTGTCACACTTGTATACGCAGCGACCAAACATTGTTGTGCGAATCTTCTCCATAATTGCCGCCTCATCCTTCTTATCTGGAAGGTCAAAGACACCAAGGTGGCGCTTGCGACGCACATAGATATCTATAGCCGAATATGGACAAGTTGCCTCATGAGGACAGCCGTCAGTACAACGTGCAGGGGCGCCCTGAGGAGCATTTTCAGCCTTAAAGTGCATCAGCGTTCCCTCTGCTGCAATCTGAATACATGGTTTGTCTACTATCCAGCGGATAATATCGAGGTCGTGACAGCTCTTTGCAAGGATAATAGGTGTTGTCTGCTTGCTGTCGCGCCACTTACCACGCACATACGAGTGTGCCATATGCGCATACTGTATAGGCTCCATATGCTGAATGCTCACCAAGTCGCCAATAAGACCCGAATGCACAGCCTCACGCATAGCGATAAAGTAAGGAGCATAACGCAACACGTGACAGATAGCCACAATGCGGTTATACTTTTTTGCCTGCGCAAGAATATCCTTACACTCCTTCTCGGTCTGAGCTGCTGGTTTCTCAAGAAGCACATCGTAGCCCATAGCCAACGCCTTCATACAAGGCTCATAATGGAGGTTGTCTGGCGTAGCGATAATTACTGCATCGGCAAACTTCTCACGCTCAAAGACATCGGTCCAATCGTTAAAGCAATTCTCGACAGGGATGTTGTGTGCCTTAGCAGTGCGCTTCTTTCGGAAGTTATTTGCATCTGCCACGCCCACAATCTTCATTGTGTCGGGAAACTGTAGCGCATACTTGCCGTATGTAGTACCACGGCTACCTGCACCAATAATAATTGCTGTAATTGCGCGGTTAGTAGCAGCCTTGAGAGGTCGCACATCAAAATCGAGGTCTGGATGGGTCTTGCTGCCCGCCTTGACATCACCTGCAGCTGCAGGTGCCTCCGCAGTCGCCTCGGAAGCCATCGCATTCATATCAACACCAATAAGCGAAGCACCTACAGTAAGCATGCCTAATCGCTTAAGGAACTCTTTTCTATTCATAGTGATAGTTTTAGGTAATTTCTACAAAGATATATCTTTTTATTCATAATTGCAATAGATACTGATAACTACTGGCTCCGTTTTTGCTACAATAATAGAGTAACCAAAAATAGAACTATTATGAAACGAAAAATTTTTACAGCGCTAATTCTCCTCTCTGCACTGGCAACAACAGCCATTGTCGTCAACTCACAGGAGAGCAAAAACTCAAAATCATCTGCTGCGACTACCTCGCAAAAACCTATTAACGACACACGCGAAGAGCGACACAAAGCCCGCGAGCAGCGCCGAGCAGAACGCCTTGCTGCCTATGAGCGATTTGTAGACTCAATTGTACTGTCGCGCAACTTCAAGTTCATCCCTACCTCCGTACAGCAGGAACCCGCTGGCTCTACACGAATGTTATACAACCCCAACTACGAACTCTCCGTTTGGGATACCGAGGTCGATGTCTGCCTGCCGTATATCAAAGGCGTAACACCACCATATTACTACGTACTGCTAAACTACACTCTGCCGTCAGTATCTAAATACATCACCGAACAGACCCGCGACGGCTGGAATGTATCATTTAGCACCTCGCTCTTCTCCGCTACCGACTACGACTTCTCGCTCGACATCTACTCCTCCTCCGGCAGCGCCACACTCACCATCGCCTCCACCTGGTACCCCGACGTACAGTACGACGGCTCTATTATCAGCATAAACTAAACCTACGCCCGACAAAGCAGTCGGGCGTAGGTTTAGGCTATTAGCTGTTGGCTGTTGGCTATTAGCTGAATTAAAAAGCGGACACGGCGCGCACATAGTTGTAGTTGTACTTATTGTAGTAGTTGGTGTAGCCATCATTCATATAGACAAGCCACGCACATAACTTATTGCACTCCGTCGATGACCAAGTCCATTCTCTATCTATCTTTTCATTGAGTTTTGAATTAAGTATCTCTTTACATCTATAGATTGTAAGCAGTTCTTCTTTGGCCGGCAGATACCAACCCTCACCAAGTTCTGCACACCACTTAAAGGCTGGGTACTTACTTTCCCAATTTGGGATAGACTTAACAACAGCCATATTTGCAGCTCCATTAGTCTTGCTAACAGCTCCTATAAGAGTTTTTTGCTCAACGTTATCTGATCTCCACTGCAATGCCTCAGATGACTGTATCATACTAACAATCTTACCGTGACGACCTCTATCTGTAACCTCAAAAACTACACCCTCCTTGCCATTTTCGTTATAATAGTCGCCAACCTTGTACACTTTTATCTGCACAGGGGATTGCTCAGCTACAAGCTCCATATCATGTCTAAAGGCTATACTCTTACGGTGAACAGCAATACTCTGCTGGACATAGCTATCGCCAAACCTATATATCAGCGTATGCACGCCTGGAGTGACATCAAGTACTGAGAGTTGGCAGTTATCATCAGTTACCCCCTTATAGTTGCCGTCAAGAAGAATCTCCACATCGGGAACATTCGACATTACAACAATAGAGTATAGTTGATTTAGCCTTGCTATCATTTCATACTCTCGGTTACCCTCAAGGTTGAGCGTAACCTCATTACTCTCACCAAACTCGGAGCTATAGAGGTAGAAGCGTGTATTTGGTTTGGCAGTCATCTCAAGAATCAACACATTGTTGTAGTAGTCCGCTACCTTCTGCTTTGTCAAATCAGTATTTGAGCACATCTTGACCTCCAAAACCTCTATCTCCTCCTTAGTCATTCGGTCAAACTTGATTTTAAGGCGCGCACATGGCTGACGTGAAGAGTCCAGACCTATTGGGTCTATATTCACTCCCGTAAGCACATCGGTCTGCACCGCATTGAATGAACTGCTATCAATAACAATAGAATTAGTCATCTGCGCAGTTGCTGTTGCGCAGAGAAAAATGGTTAGTAATATTACAATGATTTTTTTCATACTACAAAGGTAATAAAAAAATCTTGCGAGTGCAAGATTTTTTATTGGCTGTTAGCCGTTGGCTATTGGCTATCAAAAGGCGCCAAGCCACCCCAATGCATCGAATTTTAATTTTAAGCGAGGGATTTCAACGCTCGGCTACCTCAATTAGAACACCGTCCGTTTTGTTGTCAAAAGGCGCCAAGCTACCCCAATGCAGTGAATTTTAATTTTAAGCGAGGGATTTCAACGCTCGGCAAAAAAATTGGCTGTGGATAGTACTAAAACGTACAGCCACAGCCTATTTTTTTGTTAGCGGAAGATATCACCGCTTAAAATTAAAATTCTAACTTAGCGCGACGCACATATGAATTATAACGCCACTTAGCATTCTCCTCTGCTGCTGCGAAGAGCTCGTCAGCCTCTGCAGGGAAGGTCTTCTGGAGAGATGTGTAACGAACCTCCTTGAGAAGGAAGTCGCGGAACTTGCTCCAGTCTGGCTCCTTAGAGTCAAGAACGAATGGGTTCTTACCTTCATCCTCGAGCAGTGGGTTATAGTGCCACAAGTGCCAGTAACCGCACTCTACAGCCTGCTTACCGATTGTCTGTGTACGGGTCATACCGCCCTTAATACCGTGGTTGATACAAGGAGCATA
>JAEIGA010001855.1_pt1 | contig 33572 bp, 28 predicted proteins | sample 9270691 | NCBI WGS metagenome assembly JAEIGA01 (sample SAMN17057246, study PRJNA624740) | gut metagenome | biome: biome; isolation source: fecal sample | host: Bos grunniens | place: China: Xizang | collected 2019 | reverse complement strand
GGTCGTGTTCGTCGTGCTAAACTTTACTACTTGCGTGCTCTTACAGGTAAGAAGGCTCGTATTAAAGAGATTAAAGCGTAAGCATACCAACGAAGGTTTTAAAATAAAGGCTGCAACCGTTCGGTTGCAGCCTTTATTTTTATACAATGAAAGGTCGCTTACGCAACCTTTCATTGTTATTTTTAAAGGTTTGGATTGATTGAGCTCCACTCTGAAACAGCAGGAACGATGTTCAAAGTAACAAGCTCGTCACGCATCTTGCAAAGGTGCTCATAGCTTGCATCGAGCTTGGCAATCTCCTCAGGTGTACCAACTGGCATCTTGTATGAACAGCCGTTTACGTCGAGAACTGTATCCATAGCCATCATGATGTGGTTGTACTTCTCGTTTGAAACGTATGTACCTGCAGGATAACGGAATGTCTCGCCACCCATAACTGAACGAATCATCTCAACAGAGAGATATGAAGGGCTCTGGAATGAAGAACGACCACGGAGCTTGATGATTGCTGCACCACCCTGTGTAACATCCTTCTTCATCTGCTCCCACTCCTCTTCGGGGAACTCTGCTGTACCGATGATGTCAGTCAATGGCTTGCCGGCAATCTTAACTGCGCTACCGAATACCGCCATCTGCTCGCCGTGACCACCGTAAGTTGCACAACCTGTAACCTCGTTCATCATTACGCCGAACTTCTTTGCAAGAGCGTTCTGCAAACGTGTTGAGTCGAGACCTGCAAGTGTTGTAACCTGACCTGGTTTCAAACCTGAGTAAAGCAATGTTACAAGACCTGTCAAATCGGCTGGGTTGAAGATAATAACCACGTGCTTAACATCAGGGCAGTATGTCTTGATGTTCTTACCGAGTTCCTCAGCAATCTTACAGTTACCTGCAAGAAGATCCTCGCGTGTCATACCCTCTTTACGTGGAGCACCACCTGAAGAGATGATATATTTTGCATCTTTGAATGCCTCTGCAACATCTGTTGTTGCTGTAATATTCACTCCGTCGAAACCGCTCTGACGCATCTCCTCGGCAACGCCCTCGGGAGAGAATACATCATAAAGACAAAGATTGGTTGTCAAGCCCATCATCAAAGCCGACTGTGCCATGTTTGAACCAATCATACCGGCTGCGCCGACAATCACTAATTTCTCATTTGTTAGATACTGCATAACTTTAAATTTTAAAGGTTTATAATTATGTATTCAATTTTTCTAAAGACCTATCTCACTAAAAATTTTTACTGTTGCACCTGAATTTTCCATCACGTATCGACCCGCAGCGACTCCAATCCCGACAGAGTAATTTTCATCGGAAAGCTGATTCATCTTTACAACAAAATCATACGCATTCGCGACCTTTACTGCACCACCACATTCAAAAAGGCAATGAGCTTCGTACGAATGATTACACTCCGGACCTATAAGCAAAGGAACACCATACACAGCCGCATCGAGCACATTATGAGCCCCTCGACCGAAACTTCCACCTATAAAAGCCAAATCGGCATATTTATATACAACAGGAAGAAGGTCGGAAGAATCGATAATGACACATCTTGCATTACGTATATTCTCCATTGTCGCACGTGTATAACGCACGCACGTTCCTTCGTATTGCTCTTCTATGGCCTTAATGCGCTCGTCATCGATACGATTTGGAAGAATAATCAGCTTCCAATCTGCTTTTTTATTGAAATACGGCATATATACCGCTTCATCGTCCCTCTCGGAACAACCGGCCACAAACACACGGGCATCTTCTCCAAAAACCTCAAGAAGGGGTATCTGCCTCGCCTGCTCAAGCACTCTGACAACACGGTCGAAACGTGTATTTCCGACAACGGAGACATTATTTATGCCTATACTCTTTAAGTTTTCCTTCGATTTATCATCCTGAACAAAAAGATGCGTAAAACAATGCAAAGCAAGACGTAAACGTGCACCGACTATTCCGAGCATAGAGCGTCGATTTTCAAAAACCGACGAAATACTATATACCGGTATAGAGCGTCTTTTAAGTTCAGCAAGGCAATTCAGCCAAAATTCGCACTTTATAAAAAATGCCATCTTCGGTTGCAAGATATCAAGGAAATGCTTTACGTTACGACGCGTATCAAACGGCAAGTAACATACAGCATCGACCTGCTGATAATTCTTGGCAAGTTCATAACCCGAAGGAGAAAAGAATGTCAATACGATGCGATATTCGGGATGGGTAGCATGCATACGCTCTATCATGGGACGACTCTGTTCAAAGCCCCCACGGGATGATACATGAAACCAAACATAATCCTTGTCCTGTTTCAGGCTCTCTTTAAGCACAGAAATGGTATGCTTGTGCCCAACGAGTTTTTGCTTGGCTTTCTTATATCCGAAAACAGAAGCAAGCCTGACCAACAATATATATATGTATATCCCTAATGTGTACATCGTTATCCAAGAACTGTTACAGCACGACGAAGACGAGCCAAAGTTTCTTCTTTTCCTATAAGACCTGAGATATCGAACATCTGAGGACCTTTGCCTTCACCAACAAGAGCAAGACGGAATGCGTTCATGATTTCACCCATACCATACCCTTTAGTCTCAATCCACTCATGAACATTCTTATCCTGATTCTCAATAGAAAAATCGTCAAGTGATTCGAGCAAATCTGCAAGTTCTGTCATTTTGGTTGCAGAATCCTCTTTCCAACGTTTCTTTGCTGTCTTTTCATCATATTCGGTTGGTGCGATGAAATAGAAGTTGCACGCTTCCCACAATTCATGTACAAAGTTTACACGTCCCTTCATCAATGAAACAATCTTTTCAAGATGTTCGAGAGTTGTCGTTACGCCATGTGACTCTACGACAGGCATGAATATTTCCGCTATTTCACGGTCCGATTTCTTAAGTATGTATTCATGGTTGAACCATACCATCTTCTTGTAGTCGAAGCGCGCACCGGCCTTGCTGCATTTTGTAAGATCGAACTTTGCAATCAGGTCGTCCATAGACATCATCTCTACATCATCACCCGGATTCCAACCAAGAAGAGCCAAGAAATTTATTACTGCCTCGGGCAAGTAATCGCTCTCACGGAAACCTGAAGATATTGCACCGCTCTTTGGATCGTGCCATTCAAGCGGGAATACCGGGAAACCAAGACGGTCGCCATCGCGTTTGCTCAATTTTCCATTGCCCTCGGGCTTCAACAAAAGTGAAAGATGCGCAAATCGGGGCATTGTCTCTTCCCATCCGAAAGCACGGTACAATAGCACGTGAAGCGGAGCTGACGGCAACCACTCTTCACCACGAATAACATGTGATATCTCCATCAAATGGTCGTCCACGATGTTTGCCAAGTGATATGTAGGCAACTCGTCGGCCGACTTGTAAAGCACCTTGTCGTCAAGGATTGATGAATCAATTGTTACCAATCCACGAATGATGTCATCTACAACGACCTTTTCGCCCGGCTCAACTTTGAAGCGTACAACATATTGATGACCGGCATCAAGGAGTGCCTGCACCTCGTCGGCGCTCATAGAAAGCGAGTTTCGCATTGAGCCACGTGTTGAGGCATCGTATTGGAAATTCTCTATCTCGGCGCGTTTTGCTTCGAGTTCCTCGGGGGTATCGAACGCCATATATGCCTTACCGCTATCAAGCAGCACCTTTACATATTTCTTATAAATTTCGCGACGCTCCGACTGACGATAAGGGCCATAGTTTCCACCAAAAGAGACACCTTCATCAAATTTTATACCGAGCCAACGGAACGATTCAAGGATATATTCCTCTGCACCGGGAACAAAACGGTTCGAATCGGTATCTTCTATACGAAAAACCAAATCGCCGCCATGCTGACGGGCAAACAGATAATTATATAACGCAGTTCTAACACCACCGATATGCAAAGGTCCTGTAGGACTCGGTGCAAAACGTACTCTTACTTTTCTTTCCATAATTTCTATCAAATTCAATCAAACTGATTGGCAAACGGACAATTCCGCTGCACGTATTTTCCTTAACAACTATAATAAGGGCAATATAACTTTTAACTTTACGCAAAAATACTACAACTAAAGATGTTGACAAAATAAATCTATTATTTTTTAAGGTACTGCAGGTGAGTTACGAACAGCTTTTTATCAAGAATGGTTATTACATTGTTTTCTTTCATTATTTTTTTGTACATTTGAAACGCTAACATAGATTTACCGAATATGAAGAATAGACTTGAAAAATATTTTGGCAGACACACGCAGATTGTACTGCATATAAGCCTGGTAATAATTTGCATCTGTGCAATCATCTATTTCATGCCAAGAGAAAAATATACCAGCTACTATTTCGAGCAGGACACACCATGGAACCACGAACAGATTATCGCAGATTTTGACTTTGTGGTAAAGAAAAGTGCAAAAACCGTTACAGAAGAAAAAGACAGTATAAGAAACAACTTCAGACCATATTTCAAATTCGACGGCAAGTTAAGTGCCAATGAGTTCAGAAAAGAATTCCCCAACGAGAACATGCGGGAGTATGCAAACTGCCTTGATGCCCTATACAAAGACGGAATTGTGTCGGACGAAGATGCAACCATAATAAGAAGCAGAGACAATGACGAAATAAACTTCACATACCAAGGAGATACCATAACCAAAGATGCCGGTCGCTTTGTCAGCATATCCGAAGCATACGAAACCTTGCTGAATGCAGACACCATTCTCACTAATGAGATGTTCGCGGCAATAGAGCCGGAAAGATTCATCATTCCCAACTACACTTGCGACACATTGCTTTCTGAAAAGGAATTGAAAAAGCAATTGAATAAGGTTGAAGCACGCATAGGCACTGTCATAAAAGGACAGCGCATTATCAACAAAGGCGACATCATCGACAAAGACACCTACAGGACTTTGGAGACCTATTTTACAATCCTCAATGAGATTGAAGCATCAAAAAGCACCAGCAGCAAGTTGAATATTTTCTTTGGACAGGTAATGTTTATTATAATTTGCATGCTTGTACTTGTGGCATATATATACATATACCGTCCTGACATTGCAACAAGCAACAAAAAGTTCATCTTCACGACATTGACCGCAACCCTATTCCCGATAATCGTGGGCATTATAATGGGACATGGCGGAATTAGTGTATTTATACTGCCATTCGCAATAGTACCAATGATGTTATGCCTTTTCATAGACCATAACACAGCACTTATTGCACACTGTATAACAATCATGATGTGTTCCATAATGATTGGTTCCCCCTATGAATTTGTCATGTTGCAGACCGTAGCCGGAATAAGCGCAATATTGAGCCTGAAGGAATTGTCATCACGCTCACAAATGTTCCGTTGCGTATTCATCACCTTTGTTACATACGCTATTGCTTATATGTGCTACGAACTGATCATAGAATCAGATTTTTCAAAAATGAAATACAACATGTACATATACTTTACCGTAAGTGCAGTGCTGATGCTCTTTGTGTATCCAATGATGTTTATTGTTGAAAAGGTCTTTGGTTTTGTATCAAATGTAACACTTATTGAATTATCGAACCTGAACAGTGAACTTTTACAAAGAATGTCACAAGAAGCGCCAGGAACATTCCAGCACTCAATGCAAGTAGGAAATCTGGCGGCCGAGGCTGCGCGTGCATTGGGAGCCAACAGCCTCGAAGTACGTACAGGAGCATTGTACCACGACATCGGCAAAATGAACAATCCCATATATTTTACAGAGAATCAGAATGGCGGAATCAACCCGCACGACAATCTGACACCGGAGGAGAGTGCAAGTATAATCATTAAGCACGTAACAGACGGATTGAGCATCGCCGAACGCGAGCACTTACCAAAAAAAATAAAGGAATTCATTACAACCCATCATGGAACTTCAAAAGCAGGATATTTCTATATAACATATAAGAATTCTCATCCGGACGAAGTTATTGACGAGAGTCTGTTCACCTATCCGGGGACAAAGCCGGAAACAAAAGAGCAGGCAATCCTGATGTTGGCTGATTGCACCGAAGCTGCGTCGCACAGCATCAAGGAATATACCGATGAAAACATCGAAACACTTGTCGATAAAATAGTATCAAGCAAACTGCAGGAAGGAGAGTTAAGCCTTGCCCCACTTACATTCAAGGATATTGATACCATAAAGACGGTTTTCAAGAAAAGGCTTAAAGCAATATACCACACAAGAATAAGCTATCCAAACGAGAAAAAAGATAAAAAATAAATTCCCAAGCACACTCGTTTGTAAAAAGTTGTTAAAAAAGAATAGTAAACCCGGAGATATCTTAGGATTCTGCCGGGTTTGCTGTTTTTCTTTGCAACAACAAACATTCTTAGTATGAAAAACATCATCTATTACATCTGGAAAAACAGGCTCTTCCCTTATAGCGGGTTACAGACCACCTCTGGAGAAAAGCTATATGTTATTGACAACGGAGAAAGCAATGAGGGAAAAGATGTCTTCTGCAATGCAAAAATAAGGATTGGCAGCAAGACATGGGTGGGCAACGTTGTCCTGCACAACCAAAGCAGTGATTGGGAATATGAAATAAGCAAGAACAGTTCATGTACAGAGAATGTAATACTGCATGTAACAATGGAGAATGACTGCTCTGTATTACGCAAACATGGCGAAGAGATACACCAATTGTGTATAGGGTATCCCGATAATCTCAAAAACGACCTTTGCCTGACAGAATATAAAAAAGCCAATCTGCCATGCGCTCATGCCGTTTCACGGATAGAGGATGTCAAGCTACACAGCATCTTGTCAAGGCTTTTGGTTGAGCGCATCGAAGAGAAAGCAAAGCAAATAGAAACCACATACGAAAAATGCGAAAGAAGATGGGAAGAGACTCTTTTCAAGACCCTTATCAAAAGTTTTGGTTTTGGCATACACTCCCAACTGTTTGAAGAGTTGGCCTACATTCTGAACTTTCAGGCATTGGGAAAACACCACGACAACGCATTGCAGGTTGAAGCGATATTCTTTGGACAGGCCGGCCTGCTGAACGACCTCAGCATACCCTATTTCTACAGGGAGTTTGCAACAAAAAGCAATTATTACAATGAACTAAAAAAAGAATACATGTTTTTAGAGAAGAAATTCAATCTCAAAAGCATGGACTACAAAGCCTGGGAGAGTAGCAGTTCTGCGCCACACCTAAGAATAGCAAGGCTTGCAACAATATTTCACAGCAACAAGTTCAACATGTCAAACATCGCCGAATGCAACACCATCAAGGAACTGCGCGAAATAATAGAGACTCCGCTACATGGCTATTGGTACAACCACACTTGCTTTGGCGGAACTGAGACATTCGGCAACGGAAAGATGAAGGAAAGACAAATAGATGTAATAATAATCAATGCCATAGCTCCGGTGCTTTATGTATATGGAAAGCACAGAAAAGAGTATGCGCTATGCGGAAAGGCCGAAGAGTATCTTCACACTCTCAAATGTGAGGAGAACAGCATTGTAAGGCGTTGGCGAGAAGAAGGAATAAAAGTTGATTGCGCCGCCGACTCGCAAGCCCTGTTACACCTGAAAAAATCATACTGTTCCAACAACAGATGCCTCGAATGCCAATTTGCATATATCTATATAAAGAGTTTGTTGAAATGTCTATAAAAAAAACGGTGCTGAATTAGTTCAGCACCGTTTTTATGTCATTACCGTCACCCTATTATTTCTTACGCAAGAAGCTGTAAGCTACAGGTGCTGCAATAAAGAGTGATGACAATGTTCCGAACACAACACCGAGAATCATTGCGAATGAGAAGCTACGGATGCTGTCACCACCAAGGATGAAGATACATAGCAACACAATCAAAGTACTTACTGAGGTGTTGATTGTACGGGCCAATGTTGTATTCAATGATGTATTGAACAAGTCAAACTTATTGCGTTTAGGATACAAGTGACTGAACTCACGTACACGGTCGAAGATAACCACCTTGTCGTTGATTGAGTAACCGATAGCTGTCAAGATAGCACCGATAAATGTCTGGTCAATCTCAAGTGACATTGGCAATACACCGTAGAACAATGAGTAGCAACCCATAATCATAAGCACGTCGATACCGAGTGCAAAGATTGAACCGATACTATATGCCACGTTGCGGAAACGTACAAGGATGTAGATGAAGATGGCGATAAGTGCAAGTATTACTGATACAATTGCACCGTTACGGATGTCTTCGGCCATGCTTGGACCAACCTTCTGTGAGCTGATGATTGAACCACCCTTGTGGTTATCATAGTCGCGGAATGTCTCAATAGTCAAATCCTCGCTCAAAAGTTTGCCTTCCATGAATGAATCATAGAGGAATTCTGTGATTCTATCATCAGCAACCTTTGCTGTATCGTTAATCATATAGTTAGTTGTAACACGGATTGTCTTACCGTCTGTACCCAAAGCGATAGCCTGAACATTATCCTCGGTAATCTTCTCCTTCAACAAAGCACGTACTGTCTCAGGCTCAACCTCTTTCTCGAACTGAACAACAAAGTTGCGTCCACCGGTAAAGTCAATACTCTGACTCAAACCACGGAATACGAACGAAACAACCATTGCAACAACTGCGATACCAAAGATAATTGCAGTTTTCTTTGAAGCACCGATAAAGTTGAACTTTGGTTCTCTCATGAGGTTTCTTGAGAGCTTTGTTGTGAATGTGAGATTCAACAACTTACCTTTATTCATAAAGTGCTCATAGATAACACGTGTCACAAACACAGCTGTAAAGAATGAACACAACAGACCAATGATAAGAGTTGTAGCAAATCCCTTGATAGGACCTGTACCGAAGTTAAACAAGATGATACCTGTTATGATTGATGTGATGTTTGAGTCCAAAATTGCAGAGAATGCATTCTTGTAACCGTCAGAAAGAGCTACACGTACATTTTTACCTGCACGCAACTCCTCTTTTGCACGCTCGTAGATAAGCACGTTTGCATCGACTGCCATACCGAGAGTCAATACAATACCGGCAATACCCGACATTGTCAACGCAGCCTGGAACGAAGCAAGCACACCCATTGTGAAGAACAGGTTAAGCAACAACGCAAGGTTTGCAATAGAACCTGGTACTACGCCATATATCGCGCACATGTAAATCATAAGAAGAACAAATGCCACGATGAATGATACGATACCCTGTTCAATTGACTTTTGACCGAGTGAAGGACCTACAACCTCTTCCTGAATGATGCGTACAGGAGCAGCCATCTTACCTGAACGAAGCACGTTAGCCAAGTCCTGAGTAGCCTCGATTGTGAAGTTACCTGTAATCTGCGAACGACCACCGGTGATTTCAGACTGTACCATAGGTGCGCTATATACATAACCATCGAGAACGATAGCGATAGCACGATGCAGGTTCTTCTTTGTCAAAGCAGCCCATTTTCTTGAGCCCTCGATGTTCATCTGCATATCCACGCAAGGAGCGCCAAGCTGGTCAAAGCCTGCACTTGCATCAGAGATAACCTCACCCTCTACAGGAGCTCTGCCGTTACGCTCTGTCACCTTGATTGCATTAAGTTCGAAGATTGTGCTTGTAGAGTCACCCTCATAAGCAGCAACGCTCCACATCAGACGAAGGTCTCTTGGAAGGAGCAACTTAGCCTCTTCACTTGCAACCATTGCATTGATAGCTGCTGTATCGCTGTAATGAGCAAGACCTACAGTACAATAAGAAGTGTTTGCAGGCTGAAGCTTAGACATCAAAGCATTACCCTCGAATTTCTTATCAAGATCCTGCAACGCGGGATAAACAACCTTTGAAATCTCATCAAGGCTGTATGTCTCCCAGAACTCAAGGTTAGCTGAACCCTGAAGCAATTTACGCACACGCTCGGGCTCTTTTACACCGGGAAGCTCAATCATGATACGTCCCATACCGCCCTCGATAGCCTGAATATTTGGCTGAACAACACCGAAGCGGTCGATACGTGAACGCAATACGTTGTATGAGTTGTCAACAGCAGACTTAACCTCTGCACGCAAAACAGCCTCAACATCCTTGTCTGAAGAATTCTGCGAAATTTTATCCTTCAAATCAAATGTTGCAAAGAGCGAAGCGAGGCTGCTGCCTGGAGCAACTTTGTGATACTCGTTAATGAAAGCTGTGATATAGTCACCGCCATTGCTTGTCGCCTGACGTGCATTATCCAATGCAATCTTGAAGTTCTCATCCTGCTTGTTACCCGACAAAGACTTTACGATATCAGGAACAGAGACTTCCATGATGACATACATACCACCTTTAAGGTCCAAACCAAGACCAATCTCCAATTCGCGGCACTCCTTCAAAGAGTAGATACCAAGCCAAACATTCTTGTTCTGCATAGAATCCATGTAGTGCTTGCTGTCTCCGCTCTCCTCTGCCTTACCTGCATGGTAGCCGGTAACAACCGAGAATGAAAGATAGAACAAACATACAAGTGTCAGCAGTGCTGCAAATACTTTTACAAATCCTTTGTTCTGCATTTTTATTAAATTTTATTATGATTTATTTTATCCATTTTATCAAAATCGCGCAAATATAGTGTTTTTTTCTAAAACTATAGCCTATTCGCAACGTTTTTCTTTACACACATTAATAAAATAAAGGATAAATAAGGAAGATAGTCAAAAAAAAAGCAGCCTGCGTGATACAAGCTGTCTATCTCTTTGGTATTTATTTATTTTGAAGATGCATCAAAAAGACGTTTTTTTTCATCATCGGTAAGTGATGTATATCCGCCTTTCTTTATTTTTTCAAGTATCTTATCAACTTCGGCCTCTGCAGCCTTCTTACGCGCATTATATTCATAATCGGCATTACGACCACCGGCCGAATATTTGAATTTTGGTTTGGGCTTTCTACGGTAAGTATCCTTTTTGAAAAGCATAGAAATCCAATCAATAGGTTTATTCACTACAGAGGTGATATCAAAGCCCTTGTTCAACATATATGCCACAAGCCAACCTGCAACAGCACCACCTAAATGAGCAAAATTTCCACCGGCATTGTTACCTGCAAGCATTAAAACAGAGATTGCAACTGTAAAAATGGCAAATGTAGAGAGCTTTACACTTCCTATAAGCAGCAGATTTATCCTATAATCAGGATTACGCACAGCCGATGCCACGACTATCGCCAAGACGGATGCTGAGGCACCAATCAGATACGAGTTTCCGACATAAGGGGCAAAATAGGGGAACAGGTTATACGAGAGCACAAATGCAATACCTCCAAACAGTCCTCCTATGATATATGTACCTACGAAGTGACGTAATGAATAGAAATCGATGAATATCCTGCCAAAGACATAAAGCGCAATCATATTCCAAAGAATATGCGTGAAATGTTCATGCAGGAACATGTATGTAAAAATAGACCAAGGACGAGCCAGGAGTTGTGTCAACGAGGATGGTAATTCAAAAAATCTCACAAACACCCTAACTGTGTCAGCAACATTGAACAACACCGAAAAAACACCGATTAAAACGACAATTATATACACACCAACATTGGCATATATAAATTTGCCGACGATATTCTGCAATTTGAATTTATGATATATATTCTCAAACATAAGGACCTCCGATTTCACCTTTTTTCCGCCACAATAGAATAAGCACAAAACCAAAAAGCATACCGCCAAGATGTGCGAAATGCGCCACACCATCAGGAGTACCAACTGTTCCCATATAGAGTTCAATCAAAGCATATCCCATAACGAAGTATTTAGCTTTTATGGGAAATGGTATTGGGAAAACATACATTCTCTCATTTGGGAAAAGCATACCAAAACCGAGCAATATTGCATACACAGCACCTGAAGCACCTACTGTTTGAGAATTCAGCACCAAATTCAGTTCAGCAAGTTTGGGAATGATAAAATTCTTTCCCTCGTGCAAAGCAGACGCTCCCTCTTCAAAAACAACGGCAAGCATATTGGCATCAACACCTTCAACAAGATTGTAGTAACGAATTGCCCCCACAAACTCCTGCGTTAAAGCAGCACCCACACCGGCAAGAACATAAAATATCAAGAAACGTTTAGACCCCCACACATACTCCAGTGTACGTCCGAACATAAAGAGTGCAAACATATTGAAGAACAGATGCGAGAATCCACCGTGCATGAACATATAAGTAAACAATTGGTACGGGTGAAACTCTTCGGACATATAAAAGTGCAGACCAAGAATATTATTCAGGTCTATGCCATTCTTTTCGGCTACAATCAGAGCCAAAAACATGACCACATTTATTGCCAAGAGATTCTTTGTAACAACAGGTATTCTATCCATAACTATTTCTTTAACATTGTACAGAACGAGAAGATAGCACAAACAAGCTAAACAGAAAGTTTGCTTTCAAGTTTTACCGCGAATGCAGATTATCTTCATACGCCAGCACAAAGATAATACAAAACGAACGATTTTAACTTTACAAAAAGCCATTTAAGCCAATTATTTAATTTTCTATAACAGTTTATCGTTTTTTAGACGGGTTTTGAATAGTGAAAATAATATATATTTCGTAACTTTGTCAAGTTATTGCAGCACACAAAGTGTGCTATAAACCCCAACACCGCAGAAAACAAATAAAAGACATATAAAATGAACATCGAAACGACATTGGTACAAAGCGTAGTAGAGGCCATCAAAAGCCTTTATGGAACCGAATTCAGCGCAGAAAAAATACAGTTGCAAAAGACACGCAAGGAGTTTGAAGGCGACTACACTGTTGTAGTATTCCCATTCCTTGCTATTTCAAAAAAACGTCCTGAAGATACAGCACAGGAGATTGGAGAATACTTGAAGAACAACGTATCCGCCATCTCATCATTCAACGTAGTAAAAGGTTTCTTGAACCTTGCAATTTCATCAAGCTATTGGGTTGATCTTCTTGACGAAATAAACAATGATGAAAAATGGGGAACAACACCTGTAACAGAGAATTCACCGCTTGTAATGGTTGAATATTCATCACCGAATACCAACAAGCCTCTGCACTTGGGCCACATTCGCAACAACCTGCTCGGTTATGCTTTATCAAATATCATAGAGGCCAACGGCAACAAGGTAGTAAAGACAAATATTGTCAACGACCGTGGTATCCATATCTGTAAGTCAATGCTTGCCTGGCAGAAATGGGGCGAAGGAGAGACCCCTGCAAGCAGCGGTAAAAAAGGCGACCACCTTATTGGTGACTACTATGTTGCTTTCGACAAGCACTATAAGGCAGAACTCAACGAGCTTATGGAAAAAGGCATGAGCAAGGAAGAGGCTGAAGCTGCATCACCTCTTATGGCCGAAGCGCGTGAAATGCTTGTAAAATGGGAATCAGGCGACAAAGAGGTACGCGCTCTTTGGGAGAAGATGAACAATTGGGTATATGAAGGATTTGATGAGACATACAAGCGCCTGGGTGTAGATTTTGACAAGATTTATTATGAGAGCGATACATATCTTGTAGGAAAGGAGACTGTCCTTGGAGGCTTGGAGAAAGGCATCTTCTATCGCAGAGATGATGAATCGGTGTGGGCAGACCTTACCAATGACGGCCTCGATGAGAAGTTGTTGCTACGCAGCGACGGCACATCGGTTTATATGACACAGGATATAGGTACAGCACAGCTCCGCTTCCGCGACTATCCTATCGACAAGATGGTATATGTTGTGGGTAACGAGCAGAACTACCACTTCCAGGTATTGTCACTACTGCTCGATAAGCTCGGGTTCTCTTGGGGTAAAGGCCTTGTACACTTCTCATACGGCATGGTAGAATTGCCGGAAGGCAAGATGAAAAGCCGAGAAGGAACAGTTGTTGACGCCGATGACCTTATGGACGAGATGATAAACACTGCACGTGAGACATCTGAAGAACTTGGCAACAAGCTCAACGACTTGAGCGAAGAGGAAAAGGCCGAGATAAACCGTATCATAGGACTTGGAGCATTGAAATATTTCATGCTGAAGGTTGATGCACGCAAAAATATGCTGTTCAATCCTAAGGAATCCATCGACTTCAACGGCAATACCGGACCTTTCATCCAATATACATACGCTCGCACACGCTCAATAGAGCGCAAGGCAGCAGAAGCCGGCGTAAACATAAACACAGCAAAGCCAGACAGCATCAGCGAGAAAGAGTGTGCAATCATACGCATGCTGAACGACTTCCCTGCTATTGTAAAACAAGCCGGAACAGACTACTCTCCATCTGGAATAGCCAACTATGCTTACGAACTCGCTAAAGAATATAACCAGTTCTACCACGACTTCAGTATTCTCAAAGAAGAGAACGAAGCTGCAAAGGCTTTCCGCATATTGTTGACACACAACGTCGGCAAGGTTATCAAAACAGCTATGGGATTATTGGGTATAGAGGTTCCTGAAAGAATGTAATATACCATCGGTTGTATGGCAAAGAAACGTTTCTATGTTGTTTGGAACGGCATCACTCCGGGTATCTTCAAAAGTTGGGATGAGTGCCAAGAGCAGATAAAGGGCGTCAAGCAAGCCCTTTATAAATCGTTCGACACCTTGGAAGAGGCAGAAAGAGCATATAGCTCCTCTCCAAGGGACTACATAGGACAAGGCAAGAAGGAGAGCATTACCATAACACCCGATAACTACCCTGCCGAAATCATCAAAAATGCCATTGCTGTGGATGCTGCATGCAGTGGCAATCCCGGCATGATGGAATATCGCGGAGTCTATATAGGTACAGGTGAAGAAATATTCCATTTTGGACCTATGTACGGAACAAATAATATTGGAGAATTTCTTGCCATAGTACATGGACTGGCACTTTTGAAACAACGTGGAATAGACTTGCCAATATACTCAGACAGCCGCAACGCCTTGATATGGGTGAAAGGCAAGGTTTGCAAGACAAAACTTCCGCGCGACAGCAAAAGCGAAGAGTTGTTCCAATATATCGACAGAGCCGAAAAATGGCTTAAGGAGAATAGATATTCAACAACTTTGTTAAAATGGGAAACCGACAAATGGGGAGAGATTCCGGCCGACTTTGGTAGAAAATAATGAACAACCGATTCAAAGAAGTTGTTCAAAAAACAGATAAACCATACAACCACCATTCATAACAATATGGCAACAATCATTTTTCCATCGCCAATATTTGGTCCAATAAAGAGTCGTCGGCTCGGTATATCTTTAGGCATAAACCTTTTGCCTGACGATGGAAAAGTATGCACATTCGACTGTCTGTATTGTGAATGCGGATTCAACGCCACGCACCGCACGAAAAAGCAGTTACCTACCCGCAAAGAGGTTGCCGAAGCACTTGAGGCAAAACTGCAATGCATGGTTGAAAACAACGAATACCCCGACGTACTTACATTTGCAGGCAATGGCGAACCCACAATACACCCCTTTTTCGCCGACATCATAGACGATACAATTACGTTACGCAACAAATATTGCCCAAATGCCAAGATCAGCGTTCTGTCCAATGCCACGCAAATAACAAAGGACAAAGTGTTTGACGCTCTTAAAAAGGTGGACAACAACATTCTCAAGCTCGACACAATCGACAACGACTTTATATCATTTCTTGACCGTCCTACAGGCAAATATAATTTAAATGAAATTATAGAACGCATGAAAGCCTTTGACGGCAAGACCATAATACAAACAATGTTCCTAAAAGGAGAAATTGACGGGTTTGACACAAACAACACTACGGACAAATTTGTTCTTCCCTGGATAGAAGCAGTCAAATATATTGCCCCACGCGAGGTGATGATATACACCATTGACCGCGAGACACCGCAAGAAGGGCTACTCAAGGCAACACATGAAGAATTGGACAGGATTGTCGCACTGCTTGAAAAAGAGGGGATAAAAGCATCTGCATCATATTAGAAAAAACGGCCACCATTCAAGTAGCGGCCAAATATAATTCAGAAACCAAAATAGCTGGATACACCAAGATATGTTGCTGTTATAAGAGCATAACGAATGAGCTTGCCTAAAGCCATTACAATGATTACTTTAGTCTTGTTCACACGCATAATGCCAAGCATCACAAGCAAAGCCTCGCCAAGAGCAGGCACAAATGATATTGATGCAGCCCAATAGCCATATTTCTGTATCATTCTATCAGCACGCTTCATACGTTTCTCCGGAATCTTGAAGAAACGCAACAGCCACTCCTTGCTTGCCAATGTACCGAGCATAAAACATGTAATACCGCCCAATGTATTACCTAATGTCGCAACAAGAGTTATCCCAACGGCATTAAGTCCAAGACTAAGAAAAAAGAGAAGCAACGCCTCGCTGGCTATCGGCACAATTGTTCCGGAGAGGAATGCAAGCACTCCCATACCCCAAAAACCATAATCCTTAAAAAAATCGATTAATGTATCAACCATAAACTAAGAGGAGCTATTGATAACAAAATCATATTGACAAGGATAAAATAATATTTTGAAAACCTTGTAATATTAAGCGAGAAAATATAAGTAAGCATTACAGCAAAAGAGGGCAGACTCCAAATATAATAAAGAATGGAGTCCCGGCTATACAATAACGACAACGTCATTAAATAGAGGTTCAATATAGCAAAAAACTGCAATCTTTTTCTTAACAGCGGTTTGCCCGGTGTCGCCGAATTAGAAAAAAGAACAATAAAAGGAAGCAACACCAACAATCCTACTCCAATAAACAGGATATTCACCAACGATGAAATTTTCAATGTCGCAGACAGAATATATACTATTGGAGCCATAAAAAAACCATTATGCCCAACGACATCCGGGAATATATAACCAATACCAAGCACAAACCAATAAGGCGTCAACAATCCAAGCAATATGGAAAGGAGCTCCCTTCTGCCGGCCAATGCTGTTGTTGATATATAAAATACAAATACCGGCAAAAGCAGAATGAATTGAGGGAAAATCATTGTTGCCAACCCGAATATAGCGAAAGCCGAAAACAGCGCATAACGGCAATCCTCACCTGCCTGACAAGAAAAAATACGCTGAATGACTATAAGAAAAAAAAGCAAGGAGAATGAAAACCCTACATATCCATGAGCAAATATCGAGACACTCGATAAAAAGAGGAATAATGGCAAGAACCAACGTATGCGACGATCAAAGACATACCACGACGACATCATCGCTGTAGCAATAGCAAAACAAATGAACGTGATGCACCTCGACATCACGTTCCCTATTTGCAGGCCAAATACAGAAAAACCATATAAAGGAGCGTCAAACAAAATCCCGACGAGCCACATCAACAACGACACGCCAAGAAGCACCGGTGCAGTAGCTCTGCCCGACACGAAACGCCCCTGCCACGATTTACTGTAAGTCAAAACCTATATCTCCTCTAAAATACTTCTTTTCGTAATTAATGGCATTAGCCGAACGGAAAGACTTTTCAAGAGCCTCAGCACGAGAATCTCCGTATGAAACAGCCGCAATGACACGACCGCCGGCAGTAACCACATTACCATCCTTTTCAGCAGTTCCGGCATGGAAAAGGATACTATCCTTTACATTCTCAAAGCCGGTCATAACAAAGCCTTTATCGTAAGCCTCGGGGTAGCCACCCGAAACAAGCATCACACAAACAGCAGTTCTATCGTCAAACTCCACTGTAGTTCCGGCCAATGTACCATCGGCAACCTTTTCGAACAGTTCAACAATATCGCTCTTGAGACGCAACATCACAGATTCAGTTTCAGGGTCGCCCATACGCACATTGTATTCTATAACCATTGGCTCACCCTCAACATTGATAAGACCAAAGAAGATAAAACCTTTATAAAGCAGATTATCCTTTACAAGACCGTCAACTGTAGGCTTGATAATTCTATCCTCAACCTTTTTCATCCACTCTTTTGTTGCAAAAGGAACAGGAGAAATAGAGCCCATACCACCAGTATTCAAGCCGGTATTACCCTCACCAATTCTCTTGTAATCCTTTGCCTCCGGCAGGATGACATAATCCTTGCCATCGGTAAGCACAAATACAGAACACTCGATTCCATCGAGGAATTCTTCTATTACAACTGTTGCCGAAGAGTCACCAAACATACCATCAAGCATCTCGTCAAGGCTCTTCTTTGCCTCTTCAAGAGTTGGAAGAATAAGAACACCCTTACCGGCACAAAGACCGTCAGCCTTTAGAACATATGGAGCCTTCAAGCCCTCGAGAAAACGGTACGCCTCCTCTTTGTCGGCTGCAGTGAATGCCTTGTATGCAGCAGTAGGGATTGAGTGACGTTGCATAAACTCCTTTGCAAAGTTCTTGCTTCCCTCAAGCTCTGCAGCACCCTTTGTAGGACCTATTACAGCAATCTCTTTCAAGCGCTCATCAGCCTGGAAATAGTCATAGATACCCTTAACCAGCGGGTCCTCAGGACCAACCACAACCATAGTTACATTATTGGCAAGAACAAACTCTGCAATGGCATCAAAGTCGGTTACTTTGATATTCACATTTTCACCAACCTCCTTTGTTCCGGCATTTCCCGGTGCAATATACAATTTATCCACCTTTGGACTCTGAGCAATTTTCCATGCAAGGGCATGCTCACGACCTCCGCTACCTAAAAGCAAAATATTCATAGCTGTGATATTTATTTGTTATATTTTCAGTTTCTGTTAAAATCCTTTCTCTTTCCTCCGCGCAACGGCTTGAAATCGCCCTGTTTGTGGTTACCCTCTTTTCTTTCAGGTTTTCCGCCACGCGCATAAGGTTTGCGTGAATCATCGTTTCTCCTGTTGTCGCGTGCGCCCTGACGGAAATCGCCACGTTTGTCACCCTCGAATTTGCGAGGTCTTTCATTTGCAAAAGGCTTTTCACGACGTTCACCACGGTTGTCTTCGTCGCTCTTTCTGCGCGGTGCAGCCTTACGCGACTTGTATGAATCGAAGTATGACTCCAACTCACGACGACGACGCATTGAATCGCTGTCAATCTCACTTGAGAAGTTATCAGCCTCGCGCTCCTTGCGTGACGGACGTTGTTCACCGTCAAGACCGGTAAGGCGCGATTTACGCTTCAATGGAGCAAAATCCTTCTTTAGAGCATTGCCCTCGTCGCGGAATCCTTTATACTTACCCTGGAACATCTCATATTTGCGGAACTCACAATCAAGGTCACCATTGTACAAAGGAATACGTGCCGAAGCCTTAAGACCAATCTGGTCGAAGCAATCATAACTGCTGCTTATCACCCAAGCCTCATTGCCCTGGAAGGCATGCTTTAGACGCGAACCAAGTTCTTTATATATGTTCAAAAGATTTTCCAATACAAGACGTTCACCATATGGAGGATTCACAATCATCATGGCACGCTGCTCCGGCTGAACAAAATCCTTGATATCACGACATTCTATCTCAATGATATCACCCATCATTGCCGATTTTACATTGCGACGTGCACATGCCACCATGCGGCCATCAACATCATAGCCATATATTTTATGCTTGAATTCACGTTCTGCCGAATCATCCTCATAAATAGAACGGAACAGTTCACTGTCAAAGTCGTTCCACTTTTCAAAGGCATATCCTTGACGGAAAACACCGGGAGCTATATTACGTGCAATGAGTGCAGCCTCGATGGGAATTGTTCCCGAACCACACATAGGGTCGATAAAGTCGCACTCACCATTCCATCCGGTGAGCATAATCATACCGGCAGCAAGAACCTCGTTTATAGGAGCCGCGCCTGTTTCTACGCGATAACCACGGCGGTGCAAAGACTCACCCGAACTATCAAAAGCAAGAGTACAATCCTCGCCTGCTATATGTATATGAAATACGAGGTCGGGGTTATTCAAACGCACTGACGGGCGTTTACCATGTTTCTCATTGAAATAATCGGCGATAGCATCCTTGACACGGTATGCAACAAACTTTGAATGACGGAACACATCGCTATATACAACAGAATCCACCGAGAATGTAGAGCCCCAATTAATATACTGGTCCCAATCGACAGCCTTGATAACTTCATATACTTCATCGGCACTCGATGCTTTAAAGTGCATAATAGGTTTAAGAATACGCACCGCTGTACGAAGGTGAAAATTAGCTTTATACATAAGTGCCTTATCACCTGTAAACGACACCATACGACGTCCAATCTGGACATTGTTTGCACCAAGAGCTACCAACTCTTTTGCCAAGACCTCCTCAAGCCCCTGAAAGGTCTTTGCGATCATTTCAAATTCTCCCATAAAATTATCAAAAGAAATTAAGGAAAATACTTCCCCAAATATTTTGCAAAGATAATTATAAGCAAACGAAATACAAAGTTTATAAGCTTTGATATTTTACAGCATACAATAATTATAGCAGCGCTTTATCACAAAAACAGGAACATTTCCGCAAATGAATAGGTAAAAGTTGCACAGACGAGCAGGATATATCATCCTATTTTTTCACCTAATTTCATTTTCGCATCATTGAGAAACTTACGTATATCACGCTCATTGCCCTTTTTGCATATGAGCAAAACATCATCAGTATCCACAACAAGCAAATCATCGACCCCCTGCATAACAAGAAGTTTCTCTTTTGGCAACACAACCATGTTATTGTTGCTGTTATATGTCAATGTTCTACTGCCTACAAGAACATTACCCTCTGCATCCTTAGGAAGAGTTGCATAGAGAGTATCCCATGTTCCGATATCGGCCCATCCGAATTCGCCGACCACAAGATATACATTATCGGCACGTTCCATAACATTCAAATCAAACGACGCTGTCGGGAATGAGGTGTATAGTTCATATGCCTGACGGCGACGCACATCTCTATCGGGAATACGATTGTATATATCCTTTAGCACATCCATCATATCGGGCAAGCAACGCGACATAGTATCAATTATCGCCTGAACATTCCATATATATATACCGGAGTTCCAATAAAACTCACCGCTCTCTACAAAAACCTGCGCAAACTCAAGAGCCGGTTTCTCGGTGAATGTACGCACCTTGTAGAACGAACTGCTTCCATCATTGCCCTCTGCCTGAATATATCCATAGCGTGTCTCGGGATGAGTCGGTTTGATACCTATCACTACAAGTTTGTTATTGTCGGCAACAAAATCCAATCCGCGACCGACAACCTCTATGAACTTATTCTCATCAAGGACAAGTTGGTCGCTCTGCGCCACAACAATATTAGCATTGGGATTAAGAGTATGTATATGACATGCCAGATTAGCAATACTCGGAGCAGTTCCTCGAAAAGCCGGTTCGTGCACCACCCTCTCTTTAGCGACCTCGGGTAGTTGTTCATGCACAATATCGGTATAATCGACATGCGTAGAGATTATTATATTCTCGGGCGGCACAATACGTGAATACCTGTCGTATGTCTGCTGCAACAGAGTTCTGCCACAACCGAGTATATCCTGAAATTGTTTAGGAAAAACTTTACGGCTCATAGGCCACAGACGTGTACCCAAGCCACCCGCCATTATAACGCAATAGTTGTTATTATTCATGATTTTCTATCATAAATCTTTAGTCAAACACACCTATAATCACAACGCGAGTATAATATTTTTATTGCAGAATAAAAAGTCTTTTAAGCTTATTTCGCATAAACTTATTGTATTACCCATTAAAATTATAAAAATCCTCAATTATTGTCATAAACTTACGACAATAATTTCTCAAAATACAATTTACTTATGATTATACCTATATAATTGCCACGTATTTACAAGATTATGCCACAGCGAATAGAATCCGCCCGCAATGGCTGTGACAGGAGTAAGAAAAGTATATGCAAACCAAATGGCAAAAACGGTATTTTTTTGTCCTAAGGACTGACCGCCTACAATAATTTCGCCATTACGCGCACCGACATAACGTCCAAAGGCGAACTGCACCAGACAGCACAACAACGACACCACAGCAATGCCGGCCATAATTCCAATAGAAAGATTGCTATGAGCAATGGCTCTTGATGTCATTGCAATGGCAAGCGACAATGCAACAAGCCACAGATAGAACGGCAGGTTACGCCATTTGGTTACGAGTAATTTATGAACTCCCGGCAAGAATTTACGCAAAAGTTCTGCACATATCAAAGGGCACAGCAACAGCGGAAACACCTTTGCCATGATAAGCATGAATGATGATGCAAGCGACATCCCCTCAACAGGATGCGAAAAGGCAAGGAACAACGGAGCGACAAGTGCGACTGCTATATTTATCTGCATTGTATAGGAGATAAGCGATGCCGAATTGCCACCGAGCTTTGCAGTTATGACAGCCGCAGCCGTTGCGGTAGGACACAAAAGACACATCATAGCCGACTCGAGCAGAACCTTTGTTACAAGCCCCATCCCCTTGAACAGAGCTATTGACAACGAAAGTGCAATAAACGATATTATCTGGAACAACAGAAGCCACAGATGCCATTTAGCAGGCTTCAGTTCCTTTATACGCACCTTGCAGAAGGTGACAAAAAGCATTGAAAAGATAAGCGCCGGCTGAACGACTGATATAATATCGGCCGCTATGGCATGAGTGCCGTCAAATAGCGGGATATTCACATAAAGCAGATACATCATCACGCCGCTACCCATAGCAATGGGAAGTGACCAATCGCGCAAAAACTGATGGAGTCCTATATTCATTCTATAATTCAGCCAAATACTCCAGACCCTCTCTATAACCGTCAAATCCCTTGCCGCAAATTGTTTTCTCGGCATAGAGCGATACAAAGGAGAACTTGCGGAAATCCTCGCGTGTGGAAATATCGGTAATATGCACTTCAACTGTAGGCAGAGCCACTGCCTTGAGGGCATCTAGTATAGCCACACTCGTGTGGGTGTATGCCGCAGGATTAATCAATATACCGTCGAATACACCGTATGCAGCCTGTATCTTATCTACAATCACACCCTCATGGTTCGATTGAAACAACTCCACATCAAGCCCGAGAGCCTCGGCAGACGAACGTATGAAAGCTTGTAACGCCTCGAAATTCCGCGCACCGTAGAGCGCAGGCTCGCGCAATCCCAAAAGATTGAGATTTGGACCGTTTATAACCAATATTTTTTTCATAAATCACTTTAAGCTAAACACTATAGGCATTGTAAAATATACGCATACAGGTTTTCCTTTATGCTTACCCGGTTTCCATTTGGGCATAGACTCTATAACGCGAACAGCCTCCATATCAAGATAGAAATCACCAGAGCTTCTAACAACCTGAGGGCTTATAACTATTCCATTGCTATCTATAATAAAACGTACTATCACACGACCTTGTGAGTTGTTTTCGCGGGATATCTGTGGATATTTAAGGCTTCGATTTATATAACTCTGCAGAGAGGTCATTCCGCCAGGGAATTTCGGTTGTTTATCAACCTTTTGAAAATCATACACCGGTTCTGTTGTTGCACAATCGGTTGCATTACCATTTTCCACAGCAATCTGCGCCTGTATATTTAACGCAAAAAACAATAACCCGAACAATAAAGACATTTTTTTCATATCCGAAACAACTATATTCTATCCGCGAAGATACTATAAAAAAAATTAAAAAAGGAAAAGGCACATAGGCATTAAACAAAACCAAAGAAAAATTCCGCGCCAGTGTTAAATATTCTAAAACATTTTGCTATTTTTGCAACATTAGGAATTGTCTTAACAAGGCACAGACGACTTGCCGTCAACAATACAAACACGAAAAAATCAATATCTTTGGATTAACAAATTCATTCATAGAACTTTATTTTTAAATTACCATCATGAGAATTTTAAAAAATTATTTTCTGCTGCCGACATTATTTATTGCTTTTGCAACAACATGTTTGACATCATGCGATAACAATGATTCGCCAAGCTCAACAACACCCCTAACGGTCGAAGATGTTAAGGGCAAAATCATCGGTCAATGGGAATCAGACGAAATGACACTGACTTTCACACCAAACAACATCGTTAACATAAAGCACGACGAAATCTATTGCGAAAGTCCTTATGAATCAGTTTATGTGGCACCACGCGACGACAACGAACCTTTCACGATAAGACAAGGAGAAAAACGCGTGGAAGTTCTTGTCGGTTATGAAGATAATTATTACGGATACGAGTACATGTATATACGTACAATCAACAACAGAACTCTTACTATTGAGTTCTACGGAAAAGGTATCACATTCAAACTTAAAAGAACCGGCAACTTCGAAGCATGCTCAACGTGCGACGGAACAGGTGAGCAGATATGCTATTCATGTGATGGAACCGGAGGAGAGTACATAGTATATGGATGCTACAGTTGCAACGGAAGCGGAGAGCAAGAATGCTCTTATTGTTGGGGTAATGGCGAACGCTATGACTCTAATAGCGAAGAATACGTACCATGTGAGTACTGTGATGAAACTGGACGATGGTTCTGTAGTAGTTGTGGAGGTACCGGCAGTTGGGGAAGCGACTGGGACGATTGCAACTCTTGTTATGGAACAGGTAAGAGAGGAGATTGTCACGACTGCGACGGAGAAGGATATAAATTAATTCCCGTAAAGTAACTACAAAAACTTTTCTCTTTACAAAAAGATAAATAAGGGTGCCTCAAAATACAAAAAGAGGCACCCTTATTAACGCAAACGAAGCTAGTTTAAACTAAATACTACAGACTCCGTAAAACAACCAAGCTAGACAACGTGGGATTGGAGTAAAAAACAACAAGGTTAAATTATTAGTATAAATTGGTGAGAACCAGGCTTGCGAAGATTTTGGGAACAGGAGTTTACTAAGCGTAAATGACTGTTTACAAAACCAAGCGTAACGCAGTTACCGCCAATTTAAACAACGTGGGATTGGAGTAAAAGTATGAGAGCAAGACGTGTGGCTGTTGGAGAACCGGAGTTTACTTGAAGTAAATGAGGATTATACAACAGCCATAACAACACAGCTATCGCGCTTTTAAATAATTCCACTAAATTATTAGTATAAATTGGTGAGAACCAGGCTTGCGACGGTTTTGGGAACAGGAGTTTACTAAGCGTAAATGACTGTTTACAAAACCAAGCGTAACGCAGTTATCACCAATTTAGACAATAATTTATATTATTTCGGCATAAGTACCAAAATACCTGAACTGCTCCCCACACTCATGAAGCTCGCACATCAGAGAGAGGAACTCTTCGCTATAGACGGATGCCTCGATATCGAAGTAGAAACGATATTCAAATTCACGTTCGGGAATCTGGCGACTCTCAAGTTTTACAAGGTTCACGCCTGTTGCGTTGAAGCGCGACATAATGCGGAAGAGTGTACCGGGACGGTTAGGGATATTTATCATTATACTTGTACGGTCGGCACCTGAATATATTTTTGGTTCTTTAGCAATGCAGATGAAGCGTGTATAGTTGTTGTCACGGTTTTGGATTGCCGATTTAAGAACCTGAAGCTGATAAAGTTCGGCACAGAGGCGCGAAGAGAGCGATGCCTTTGTGGGGTCGCCGCTCTGAGCAACCATGCGTGCAGCCTCAGCGGTATTCTCACAAGCAATGACACGAACATTTTTCAATGAAGAGAGGAATTCCGAACACTGGTTTATAGCCTGCTGGTGTGAGTATATTTCACGAATGTCCTCGAGCTTTGTTCCTGGAAGTGCAAGTATTGCGTGATCAACCTTAAGACGCACTGAACGTACAATGCTTACATTATATTCTGAAAGCAAATCATAAATGGCATTAACCGAACCTGCAAGAGAGTTCTCGATAGGAAGAACACCGAATTCGCACAGTCCGCTGTTTACTGCCTTGAACACGCCTTCAAAGTTGCTCATATACATTATTTCGGGAAGGTCGAAAAGACGCTCCGATGCAAGATGAGCATACGAGCCCTCGCAACCGGCACAACCCACCGATGCGCGTTTAGGGAACGGCTGTGGCGGCACTGATGCAATATTCTTGAAGTAATTAAAGAACTCACTGCCCTCGGAAAGCATGCGTGTCTCATACGACTCACTGAGGTCAAAGATTGTGCGGTACAATGTACGTCCATAACCCTCAAACTCGGGACCAAGACGCTTTGAGACATTCTGCAACACAGCACGCGCACGTGACGGGTGATATACAGGCATATTGTTCTCTTTCTTATACTTACCTATACCGGAAACCACCTGCATACGACGTGCAAAGAGGTCACACATTTGAGAATCTATCTCATCAATTTCCTTACGTAGTTTTTCTAAATCCATAATTATATTTTTTTATATTATTATTCAACCTTACCGCCAAGTATTGCAAAATCTTCAAAGAATGAAGGATAGGATTTTGCAACGCAAGCACTATTATCTATTTTGGTTATTCCTTTTGCCACACACGACATTATTGCCGCTGACATTGCTATGCGATGGTCACCAAAGCTATTCACAACACCCGAAGCAATCGGCTCACCGCCATAAACGGTAAATGTATCAGCACCCACCTGAGAGAAAATGCCGAACGAAGCAAGCACCTGCCGCATTGCTTCGAGACGGTCGCTCTCCTTGAAACGCAAACGACCGACACCTGTAAACACCGTTATTCCCTGCGCCACAGCTGCTGCAATGCAGAGTATCGGCAACAGGTCGGGAGTATCGGTGCAATCGAGTTCTGCACCGAACAACAGCGACGGCATAGCCACAATATCATTGTCGCGGACATCGATAAATGCTCCCATTAATCGTAAGTGGTCAATCACCTTGCTGTCACCCTGAAGAGATGAATTGTTCATGCCACAAAGTGTGATAGGATTCTTGCCAGTCACACCGGCTACAACCCAAAAGGCTGCAGACGACCAATCACCCTCGACTGTTACAGATGAAGGCATACGATACTGCTGTCCGCCTTTTATCCTAAAAATATTACCTCGCTGTTCAATCTCTATTCCTGCTATCTTCAGGGCATCAAGCGTCATTGCTATATATGATGCACTTGTCATTACGCCGGTGACCTCAATCTCGCTATCCTCTTTTGCCAAAGGAAGTGCAAAAAGCAGACCTGTGAGATACTGTGATGATATATTTCCCGGCAAACTATATCTGCCACCTTCCAACATACCTTTGCAGGTTACAGGTAGTTCGTCTGCTGAATGTTTCTCGAACGATATTCCATGCTCGGCAAGCACATTGCACAAATCGCCCATAGGGCGTTGTGGCAATTTGCCTCCACCGACAAAGGTTGCATCAGCCCCAAGCACTGCTGCTACCGACATAAGAAAACGCAATGTAGAACCACTTTCTCCACAATCGAGTGTTACACCTTTAACCGGAGTTATCGGAATGATACTAAACACGCCTGAGGTGTATGTAATAGATGCTCCCAATGCGTTCAAACAACGCATTGTAGCTATTATATCATCGTTCACGCTACTGCAAGCTATGGCACAGGGCACTGTACCGAGAGCCGCGCATATAAGCAGACGATGCGCCTGTGATTTTGACGGAGGTGGTGTTACTTTGCCTTGCAATATTCCAGAGACACTCTTTTCCATAGTATCAAGCCATCACTTTGGTAAGCAAATTCTTAAGTTCATCGAGTTCCAATGCCACAAGAGTACAATCGCCCACGGCGCGTGGCAGGACAACGGATATTGTTCCTCCGCGACGCTTCTTGTCGGAGAGGAGTGAAGCAAAAATATCATCTGCACCATAGGCACACGAAATATCAAAACCATACTCCACAAGCAACGAAGAGAGTTCGTCGGCTATATCACACATACCCATAAACGCTGCCATGCGCGAAGCTATTACCATTCCTTTTGCTACAGCCTCGCCATGCGAAACACCAAAATCGCTAAGTTTTTCTATTGCATGGCCGAATGTGTGGCCGAAGTTGAGCAAGCCACGTATGCCGTTGTCGAATTCATCCTGCTGCACCACGTCACGCTTTATTTCCACGCACCTTGCCACCACCTCTTCGCGGTCGAACGGCAGGGTGTGCAATTTTTCATACAATGCGCTGTCGAGTATCATTCCGTACTTTATAATCTCGGCACAGCCGTCGCGATAAATATTGGCAGCAAGAGTATCCATAAGTGCAGTATCGCAACATACAAGCATAGGCTGATAGAAGCTGCCGACAAGGTTTTTACCCGAAGGAATATCAATTGCCGTTTTACCGCCTACTGAGCTATCGACCGCCGCAAGCAACGTTGTAGGCACCTGCACATATTTTATTCCGCGCAGATAAAGCGATGCCGACAGACCGCCAAGATCACCCACCACTCCGCCACCAAAAGCGATTACAGCGTCGCTACGTGTAATCTGCTCCTGTGCAAGAAAATTCAGAAAAGCAAGAAGGTTGTCGGCACATTTGGAAGCCTCTCCCGCAGGTATCACATATTTGCAGGCATCATACCCGGCTGCGGTCAAATTATCCATTATGGCATTACCATATAAAGCATCGACATTGCTGTCGGTAAGCACAGCAAGACGACACCCGCCAAGCACCGGACGAATGAATTCACCGAGTTTGGCAAGTAAGCCTCGCCCGATATGTATATCGTAACAGCGCGATGCGCTGACATTTATAGTTCTGTATTGCATAATAATCTGTTATTCCGTTTCCTCTTTGGCTATTCGACCATCGCGCAACAACCCTTGCAATGTATCTGCATCATCGGAAAAAATTGCATCGCGATACTCTGTAAGCGAAGCTATAAGCAGATCGAGTTCTGCAAGAAGATGTTCTTTATTTTCCAGGAAAAGTTCGGTCCACATTGCCTCATTCAGACGCGACACCCTTGTAAAATCGCGAAAACTGCCGGCACTGTATCCCTTATGCTGTTTAGCTGTAGGACTTTTGATGAAAGCATTTGAAACCACATGACACATCTGCGACGTGTAGGCAATCATCTTGTCGTGGAAGTCGGCAGTTGTAACAACAAACTTTTTAAAGCCAAGTGACATAAGCGTCTGCTTCACGCGGTCGAGCAAAGAGATGTCATCATGTACAGGTGGTACAAGAATAAAAGATGCTCCATTAAACAGTGTTGCCTTTGAATATTTATAGCCTGAAAATTGCAAACCTGCCATAGGATGACCACCAACAAACGTAAAGCCATATTTTTTAGCAAGAGCAAAGCCAAGAGAGCATATCATTTTCTTTGTTCCGCAGAAATCAACCACAAGAGCTTTTGGAGAGATTCCCGCAGCATTTTTTTCAAGATAGTTTGCAGAAGCATTCGGTGTTGCTGTCAACAGCAGAAGGTCGCAACTATATAAATTCGTTGTTGACAATTCCTCATCAACAATATTTTCCAAACAGGCAAATCCTGTAACACTCTCATTAATATCATAGGCATATATGGTGTGCCCGGCAGCCTTGAATGCTTTAGCTGCCGAGCCTCCTATAAGTCCTAAACCAACTATGCCTACAATCATAATCAATGCATTATACTGCGAATCTCACGTACACGCTGAGCTACCTCATCGAATTGCTCAGGAGTGAGTGACTGTGCGCCATCGCACAATGCACAAGACGGATTGTTATGAACCTCGATGATAAGACCATCGGCTCCCGAAGCACAAGCTGCACAAGCCATAGGACGCACAAGACGCGACACACCGGTGGCATGGCTCGGGTCAACAACAACAGGCAGGTGGGTAAGGCCATGCAACACAGGCACTGCGGCAAGGTCAAGCACATTGCGGGTATAGCTGTCGTAACTGCGGATACCACGCTCACAAAGTATTATCTGTTCATTACCCTCGGACATTATATATTCGGCGCTCATAAGAAGTTCCTTGAGCGTAGCCGACATACCGCGTTTTAGAAGGATAGGCTTATCGCAACGACCAAGTTCCTTAAGCAATTCAAAGTTCTGCATATTACGCGCACCCACCTGAATGATATCCACATCGGCAAACAAATCGAGGTGCGATATAGCCATAATCTCGGTTACGATTGGCAAACCTGTTACCTCGCGGGCTTTCATGAGAAGGTGCAGTCCCTCGGCACGCAAGCCCTGGAAATCGTAGGGCGATGTACGTGGCTTAAATGCTCCACCACGCAGAATGTTTGCACCTGAAGCTTTTACAGCTGTTGCCACAGCAAGAATCTGCTCCTCACTCTCTACAGAACAAGGACCTGCCATAATTGCGAAATTACCGCCACCAATCTTGACTTCATTTTCACCCTTACCGACAGTTATAACTGTATCCTCGGGATGGAAACTACGGCTCGCACTTTTGAACGGATCGGTTACACGTGTTACACGGTCAATAATATCAAGCCCTGCAAGCAGGTCAATATCAATTTTTCTTGTATCACCGATAAGACCTATTACAGTCTGTATCTCACCCTCGGAAATATGTACTCTCACACCTTGTGACTCAAGCCAATGGACAAGATTGTCCTGTTGAGACTTTGTTACTCCATGTTTTAAAACTGCTATCATAATTTACATTTTTTTAAAGTTAGCAGTCATCCTTTTACTATTTTTTGCATTTGGATGACAAATTGTTTGCAATTTACATTTAAAACACAAAAATAGCAAAATTTAAATACAAAGCTATTTAAAGCAACGAAATATTATAAAGCAGAGAGTTTTTAACCAAAAATAACAATATAACAACAGTAAATTATTCTAATACAGGTTCTATCTGTGGAATAGGGTTTTTGTTATTCTGCTTGGCACCGAGTTTTTCAAGCTTTGCACATGTCTGCAAGATGCTTTGTCCACCGGGAGCAAGTTTCTTTTCACCCTCCTCGAAAGCTTTTTGAGCATTCTCAATAGCCTTGCCGATGCTTTCATAGTTCTTCATGAATTTACCCACCCTGTCGAGCATCTCGTTTGCAAGAGCATAAACTTTTTCATGATTTTCAGCTTGCGCTATGTTTGTCCATGTAAGGTTAATCATTCTCAACGCAGCAAACAGAGTCTGTTCGTCAGCAATGAACACATTCATCTCCATTGCCTTACGCCATAAGTCCGGTTGTGAGTTGAGAGCAGTCCACAGCGCCCCGGTATGTGGTACAAACATGATGACATAGTCCATTCTTACTTTAGGAGCTTTTATATACGAAGAGTAATCTTTCTTTGAAAGCTCCTTCACATGCTTCTGTATGCTATCAACATGCGCTTTAAGATACTTTTGACGATCATCATCATTTTCGGCATTAATATAATCCCAAAATGCAGTAAGCGACACTTTAGAGTCAATAATAATCTCGCGATTGTTATCTATATGCATTATTACATCGGGACGCACATTTCCGCCGGTATCGGTTCTTACAACATTGCCTTTTGCATCGCGTATAGTTGCTTGTATCTCATAATGAATACCCTGTGTAAGACCTTGCGATTCCAATAGTTCGTCAAGCACACGCTCCCCCCAATCGCCTTGCACTTTACTCTTATGCTTGAAGACACGTGCGAGTTCATCTGTACTCTGTTTGGCAGCCTCGCTATGCTTCATCATATTCTCGAGATTCACCTTCATTTCAGAGCTTAACTCCGTCTGCTTAAGCGTACTGTCGTTCATAGTCTGCTTCATCTTCTCGATTGTCTCACGCAAAGGATTTACAATCTGCCCAAGATTGATATTGCTCGATTCTGCAAACTCCTTTTGACGCTGCTTAAGCATATCATCGGTAGCACTTTTCATCTGCGCCGTAACCTTAGCCATTGTCTCGTCGAAAAGTTCCTGCTGAGCCCTGACGGCCTCAGAATGTCTCTTTTCCTGAGCCGCCAGAGCGTCATTACATTGCTTTTCGCAATCAGCCTTGATTTCCGCAACACGTTTTTCGCAATCGGCCTTGACACTCTCTATCTGCTCTTTAGCATCAGACTTTGCAGTGTCCAGAAGTTTTTCAAAGTTAGCCTCAACGAGCTTGGCATTGCTCTTTTCATTATCCAATTGCCATTGCAGTTTGTCGATTGTATTCCGTAACTCTTTACTTTTGGCTTGAGCAATAACAAAACCAACAACAACACCAATGAGTACTCCGAAAAGAATTGTCAAAAAAATTTCCATAGATAATTATTTCAAGACTTTTTTACCATTTATGATATATATGCCGGGAGCCGAAATATTTTCTACCTCACGGCCTGTAATGTCAAAGACAGCATCTTCTGCAACCTGTTCTGCAACATCGTTTATACCTGTTACATCTGCACCGATACTATAATATGCAACGTCACTTGCTGCATCAAGATATGCTTCGTTTGCATTATTCACAAAGCCGAAACCGGCAAGGGAAGCCTTTGTAAACACCACATTCTCGCCTTCCTGTCCAAACACATAACCTGTACCTTGCAGTTCAATTTATAGCCGTCACCACTCTCCTCAAAAATAAATATCTGACTGTTAGAGCCATTCAGGGCCGCCAGATTAACTCCACCAAAAGCTCCCGAAGTGTGAGTATCATGATTCAGAACATTCAGATAAGTACCGTCGGAATACTTTATCAAATACTCTTTAGAAGTGTCTATTCTGGTCATAGCTGTAAAAACAACAGACACAATCAATAAAAGAACTGAAGTAAATCTTTTCATAGCCACATTGTTTAAAAAGTTTATATATAGCTTATTTACAACCTGTTACCTATCACACAATTTATATTTATCATTCAAAACATTGAAACTAAGTGCAAATTATATATTTTAAATTAAGAATGCAAATTTTTTCAAACTCTCATACATATATATAATGTTATATAATATCAACACTACCAATATTATACAATAAATCGAGACACCCCAAAGGATGTCTCGATTTATTATTGTAACAGTTATAGAGTTTACTTCTTTGCTTTCTTCAACTCTTTTGCAATAGCTTTCTCTGCAGAAGCCTTTGCTGTATTAAGTTTTTTAAGAGCGGCAGCCTCAGCCTTAGCATTACCTGCAGCCTTTGCTTCCTTAACAGCGTCGTACAATGCCCAAAGGTTCTTCTGAGCTACAACCTTTTTCTGTGCAGCTGTGTAAGCCTCTGCCTCTGCCTCTGTTGCAGCCTCTGCCTCAGGAGTAGCGTAAGCGTGAGTATAACCCTTTACGTCGTTCCAATGACCGCGTGTAAAGTCTGGGAATGTAACAGAAGCGCAGTTGTTGTCCATTGACAATGTACCGAGTTCTGCCAAACAGCACCATTCAGCCATGTCATATACGTCCATGTCGAGTGGCAAACCGTTCTGCAAGCAATATACAAGACGTGAATCCATAACGAAGTCCATACCACCGTGACCGAGGTCGCGACCCTTCTCAACATACTTCTTGAGAATTGGGTGGTAGTACTTAGCCATCATGGCATCTTTCTGCTCGTCGCTCATGAAACCGTGAGCGTTCAAGTTGTCAACCTGAGGTGCACCAGTGCCTTTAAGAGCCTCACCTGAAAGAGCGAGCTTAGGCTCCGGATATTTAGTTGCATAACCCTTTGTACCGGTAAGCTTGAACAAACGGTTGTATGGCTGAGGAGTCATCACGTTATGCTGAATCTCAACAACCTTACCGCGTGCTGTACGCATAAGTGTTGTAGTGTGGTCACCGTTACGGAACTCATCGCACTCCTTACCTGTCTTTTCCTTTACAAG
>JAEIGA010001854.1_pt1 | contig 33583 bp, 54 predicted proteins | sample 9270691 | NCBI WGS metagenome assembly JAEIGA01 (sample SAMN17057246, study PRJNA624740) | gut metagenome | biome: biome; isolation source: fecal sample | host: Bos grunniens | place: China: Xizang | collected 2019 | reverse complement strand
GTTATCAGTATGCTACTATAAAAGTAGCATTTTTAAACAAACACATTATAAAATTAACACCTAATAAAGTTCATATAAAACCCTACTAAATATTTTTTAGTGCCTTCAATAGCACTGTACCAATTATGTTATATATGAAATGCTTTTCTAGAAAGGAGAACATAATCAGTACACTACTATCAAAAGTAGTGTTATACATAAAGATGTGGCAAAATATGAGAGTTACTTTTCTCACTAAATACATTATAGCACATAATTATGTGATTTTTTGTGCTAAATTACATTTTTTTGAAATTTTTTATCTTCCACCTTTTTCTCTATAATATTTGTTTTTTTCATATTTTCTTTGTTTTGCCCTTCTTTGTATCAAATTCAATTCATCAATAGTTTTACTTTCAGGCATTTTAAGAAGTACTGCTCCATATTTGTCTACCTGATAATTATATATTTTCAAAGTTATGTCTTTCAATTCTTCTTCTGTTACATCTTTAAATTGTTTTTTAATCATAGCTTTTAAATGCTTTCTGCATTTTATTTTTTCATCTTTAAACATTGTAAATATTAACTGCTCTTTGTTCATATTCTTCCCTGCTCTTTTTATTCTTTAAATCTATCACTTGTTGTAATTGCTTATCTGTTAAATATATGCTTTTTACTTGTGAATAACATCCATGTGTATATCTGAATAATATTTTTTTAGGATCTTCTTCTTTAATTAATTTTTTAAAATCTTTACTTTTCATTCTTTCACCTTTTCTACTAATCCATCTTTGATTAAACCATACATAATAAAATTATAAAAACTTTGACTTCTTTGTTCAGGATAACAACAATAATCTATTTCTCTTTTATCATCAAAATAAAATTCAACAAAATAATCATTAATACAATTGTTTTCAATAAAACATTTATTTTCTTTTTGAATAGCACAATATACATTGGTTTTTATGCAATCATCACCATCCATAATATTTAATTTTTCAAGCCCATATTTTTCTAATTCTTTTAAATCTACATTATCTTTAATTTTTAACATTTATTCACCAACCTTATACTCTACACTTTTAAATTGCTCTTTTGTTACTATTGAATTTATATATTCTTTCATTTCTTCATATTCAACAAATATATCTTCAGTTTCTCCATCATAATTTTTTACTAAATAAAAATCTTCAAAATCCCACTCTTTACTTGGTATTTGTAGTATTTTATAAACATCATCATCATCTTTAATTGTTATTACATCTCCAACTTCTATTAAATCTATTATGTTATAACTTGCTTTTATAATGTTTTGGCTCGTTCTCCAATACCCCTCTTTTGATAAAAATATTTTATCTCTCCAATAACTTTTACTAGGGTGATTAGGGTATTCTTGTCTTTTTTCTTCCGCATATTCTACTAATAAAATTTTATCTATAATACCTCTATTAGTTCTTACATACATTCCTTTTTCTAATTTCATTTATTCACCTTTTTCTAGTTCTTGATGAAGTATATTATATGCTTTATTGTTATTTACATATATTGTTTCAGTTACATTACACACTCTGCCTAAACAAGCAAGTCTATCTAGTTCATCAATTAATACTTTTAGACTTTCAATAGTGTTACAACCATCATAATCAAGTGCTAAATCAGTTATTAGTTCCAAATACTTTTCCATAATTATTACTTGTTCTTTTAATTCTTTGTTTTCTTCTTCTAACATTTTAATTTTATATTTTAAAGCATCTATTAATGTTTCTGCATCAATAAACATTTCTGTTATATCTTCTTTACTATAATAAAATAATAACTGATTTTTTCTTTCTAGTTGTTCCTCTGTTCTTGCTCTCATTTATTCACTCTCCCTAAAATAAAATTGATATTATAAACATTACTACAAGCATTGGCATTCCTAAAATTACAATACCTGCTACCATAACACTAAACAAAATTATCAATGTTGATATAATGCTTAATGTATCTAAAAATATTTCCATCATATTATTCCTCTTTCTACAAATAAACTGATTTATTTTCAGTTTTTGTTGTATCTAATTTAGAATCTAATTCATTCAAAATATCTCTTAACAATTCATCACTTAATAAATCAAATAAATCTTTTGGCAAAATAAAATTCAATATTAATGTTTCTTTTATTTCATCAATCAAATCTTCTCTATTCATTTTCTTCACCTTTCTCTATTCCATATTTATCAAATGTTCTATTTCTTTTAAATTCCATAACAGGAACTAAATCATCATCAGTAATTTCATATAATGCTTTAAACTGATTAATAACATTAAGAGTATCACCCATTTCTTCAATTATGTGTTCTCTATCATTTTCTTTGATTGCTTCAATTAATTCATCACATTCTTCTTCTAACTTTCCAAGTTGGTGTTCTAAACCAAAATGTAATAATATTTTTAAATCCATAATTTCACTCTTTCTAGTATCTTTTTTCTGTAAATAATTGTATTTTTGGTGTAATTATATAATAAAAATCTACCTTTTCTACATTGTATTCTAGTTCTATTCCTGTATTCTTTTTATACTTTTCTTTTATTTCTTCTAATTGACTTTCTTTGAAAATATAACAAGGCATCCCTGATTTAAGTTGTCTTATTGTGTCTTTGACAAATTGGTTTTCTTGCCATTCGTTGTCCATTAAATTTCACCTAAAACCTTTTTTATCTTTCTATAGCAAACTGACCTGTCAGAGTGCATCTTTCTTCCTATGTCTTCCCAAGTCTGATTTTCTATGAATCTCAATCTTGCTATTGCTCTTATTTCTGCATCATCAATACCATCTATAAAGTTTTCAATTCTAGTCAATTCTTCAATGTAAACTTCCAATTTTTTGTTAAGTTTTTCTATCAACTTTTGCTTTTTGATTAAAAATTGTTGAGTAGGATCACTCATCTTGTTACCACTTGGCATCCCACTCAAGCTTGTAGCACTAATCTCTGATAGATTATTAATTTCGTTTTTTAGTTCATTTATTTCAATTTTCAAAAAATATAATTTGTTTAGTTTTTTCATATCACTTATACCCTTTTAATAACTCTTCTAATTCTTTTTGACTTTCAAGGTCTTCTTTCTTTTCAACATTCTGATTAAACCAAATAGGAACATTATCCTCTTTCAGTTCATACTCATCCTGCCAACCTTTATTATTAAACCATGTACTTCCATCCTTTGGACTGTACCAAGAGTTTTCTTTGATATATTTCAAATATCTTTCCAAACCACCTAACACTTCTTCATAAGTGCAATAATCTGATTGTGATGTTCTACAATCTTTGTATTTTGTAAATGCTCTTTCTTTTCCTATCTTTTTAGGATACATCATCCATAATTTATTAAATTCTTTTTTCAAAATATCATTTTCCACTGAAGAAGAAAGAGAATATATATCAAAACTATTTTCATTTTCATCTATATATATATCTTTATCTACATCATCATCTACATCTACATCTACATCTACATCTACATAAAGGTTTTGGTTAGGTTTCGTGTAGGTTATGTCTAGGTTATTGCTAGGTTTTTCTAGGTTATGGTTAGGTTTTTTTAGGTTTTGGTTAGGTTTTTCTAGGTTTTCATTTTTTTTTGGTCTTCCACCCTTTTTTCCATTTTCTACACTTGCATTATATCTCTTTGTAGCATTGTCTACATTTGGTTTTATCAATGTAAAGATTGCAGTTGCTATTGGTGACAATTCCACCTCTACATCATTAAGAGAATATTCACAAATTGCATTATATATCTCTAGTTGCACTTCTTTATCCAAATTTTTAATGCTTTCGTAAAAACTTCTGTAAAATACAAAACTACCTTTCATTATTGGTATCCTCCCTATTTCTCTTGAATTGGTTTTAACACTATCTTGTCTTGATAAACTTCCAAATTAAATTTGTTGCCCCACTGCTCCACAATTGCTTTTGGCAACCTGATTTTATTTGTTGTTGTCTCTGCATTTTTTTTGATTATCATTATAGGTTTTTCCACAACATCTTCACCTCTTTCAAGCTTAAGTATTTTTCTTGAATAAAATTCAAGTTAGAGGGAAATTAATCCCTCATCACTTTCTTCTATCAACTAATACACCTTCATCTGTTTCATAGATGCTATCATCATCTCTTGCCATTTCTTCATAGTCTATTGAAATATAGGTTGATAACCATCCTTGTTTCATAAAGCTTAAATCATAACATCCATCTACAAAATCTTCTTCATATTCTGCTCCTGTTATTCCTTTGTAAAAATCAACTTCATCACTTTGCATTGTTTCAATGATTTCATCAAGTTGGTCTTCTCTGAAGTAATCTCTGTTTATTACTGCTCTTAATTTTTCGTATTCTCCATTAGTAGCATCTTCCAACTCTTGAATCTTCTCATTTAGTGTTTCCAAGTTTACATACTCACTGCATTTAAGTTCTACATCACTTTCATAATCAGTGATGAAATACTCTTCATATTCATCATTTAACCCTATTCTTTTAAAACATTCTTTTATTTTTTCTTCATCTGTAGGAAGTTTTAACCATTCTCCTACAAGGTATCCTTCATTGTATTTTCCTAAATTAGTTACATAAACATTTAACATGTCCATATCAACACATCCTTTCTCTATCTTGAACCCATTATAGCACCTATTTAGCACCATAATCAAGAACTTTATTCAAATTTTTACAATTTTCTTGATTTATATTCAAGTAATACTTTTTATAGTGTGTATTTTCACCATATCTATTTTTACATTTCATTATTTCATCAGTGATATCATAATTGTCTTTTCTTCTTAACAAGTAAATATAATGCCCTAACCTTGTGCATCCATAATCCATTATTGCATCCCAAGTTGTTATACTACCATTATCTTGTAAATGCCTTAAAATCCTGTCTTTCATTGTCATTGTTTGTTTCATTGTGTCCACCTTTTTCAATCCCTTTCTTTTTATCCAAATAAGTTACACCAACTGCATATGCAGACCAAACATCTGCTTTAAAACCATAAAACCATCCCTGATTTTTTTTAGTTCCAACAACTCCAAATCTATCTATCAAAGCTTGTCTAATATTACTGTCTTTTGCTTTCATAGAATAGCACAGATTCATCTTTTCTTCTTTCCTGTATATGTATTCATATTCACTGCAATTTCTTCTTTGAATAAATCTTCCAACCCATACACAAGTTTCAAAGACAGTTTGACCTACTGCCATTCCATAACTTGCAATCATTTCAATTACTAACTTTTCATACTTTAACTCTTCAATTTTTGTTAATAAAAGAGTATTTTCCATTTTTCCAAATTCAATAGGTTTATATGTGTCTTTATCAATTAAACAATAGGCACTTTGAATATTACCTGGATCAATTGCTAGTATCATCATTTTTCTCCTTAATCTAGAAAACTATCATCTATTGTTACATTATCTTCATATGCCACATTTTCTCCAAAATCAGAGAATGGATCATTACTTCCTCCTGATTCATCTTTTCTTTTTGCTTGTAAAAATTCTATGTTTTCCACTATCACTTCAGTCACATAGACATTTTTTCCTTCTGTATTTTGATAACTTCTAGATTGTAGTCTTCCTTCCACACCTAGTCTATCCCCTTTATTAACATAGTTTTTAATTGTTTCTGCTAATTTGCCAAATGCTATACAGTTGAAAAAATCACTTTCATATTCTCCATTTGCATTTTTAAAACTTCTTGTTACTGCTAAACTGAAATTTGCTACTGAAGTACCTGTTGTTGTAGTTCTTAGTTCAATTTGTTTTGTTGTTCTTCCAATTAAAATTACTTTATTCATTTTTTTCACCTTTCATTTCTTCTAAATATCTTTTATAAAGCTTTTTTATTGTTGTATCTATATAACCAACACTGTGTATATCTCTTTTCACGAATTCTTGATATACATCAAAATAATGATAATTTTTTTCTATATATCCATTAATAATTTCTAATTTTTCTATTGAGTATTTTTTTATATTATATATACTGTCTAAAACTTCTTTTTCATAAATATCATGTCTATTACTTATGTTGTAGATTTGACACTCTAAGTCTTCAATTATGTCATCCTTTTCAATTTTATCTGTTATTAATTCTTTGTATTCTTCTGTTGTTATTGTTACATATCCTATTTTTTCATTTTCCATCTTAATTCCTTCTTTCTCATATGAAGTCCCTATAATCAACACCAACTTGTTCACTAGGTGTAATAGGTTTGTAATTGTCTTCTATATCTCTTTTTAAATCATACAATTCTTCTACTAGAATTTCATTGTCCAAGTAAACATCTTCTAGTCTATTTAGTATTTCTACTATCGTATATAAATCTTTTTTATCCACAAAATACTTTTCGTATCCTGTCACTCTTACTAATACATCATCCATCATTTCTCAACACCTTCTAAATACTCATTTAAAAGCCTTGTGGCAACACTTTCATCTATTGGAATAGGAATATACTTCCTTACATCATTTCTCAAATGGACACCCCTTAAAAACATAATTTCAGTGCCATAGCATTGTTGGTATCCTATTCTGTACAAATTCAACTGATATCTTAAATATTCTCTGTCTAAAGATGAAGTTGTTTTGATGTCTGCTAGTCCTATTTCTCCATTCTCTTCAAGGACTAAATCTAGTCTTCCACATGCCACTGCTTTCCCATCTTTAAAAACAACAACAGGAACTTCATTATCTATACATTCAAATTTATATGTTTTTTTCAAAAATTTATAGTTTCTTAATTCAGTACTTTCGGGATCGTCAATGTTTTGCTTTTCATAATCTTCTATTGTTTTATGAATCTTGCTTCCTCTTTCTGATGCTCTTTGTAATACTTCTTTTGATATTCCATAATATTTATTTTTAAATTTCATTTGCATCACCTGTGTTATGCTTGGTAAAATTTCTCCATCATAAATATAAGTGTGTGTTTCATCAATGTACTCAAGTATTCCCCCTGCTATTTCCCAAGTCTCTATATCTTGCATTTCAAAAGCTCCTTCCTGATTTTAATTCAAGTTTCCTATTTGATAATTTTATCCACTAAAAAAATAAGAAATATTGTAGTGCAAATTATAGTAGTTATAATTACATTTACCATTTTCTTATCTCCTTTCTTAATCTATACTCAAACTCATCTTTGCTATCTCTAAAGACTAAATTGCCACAATGTTTACAAATTGTTTTTTTGACATAAACAGGCATAAATATACTATGTCCACATTTACATTTTGTTGTTAAGTTGGTATAAACATTAAGCCTTTTTTTATCTTCTTTGTAGTTCATAGTTTTCATCCTTTAATTTTATACTTATACTAGATGCTATATCACTTATCTTTACATACTCATCATAAATTTCAGGCATATCTGCTCTTAATCTTTTTGTATCTAGACTTTCTCTTGTTGTTGGTGCTTTATAAGACATTGTAAATAGTTCATTACTTATACTGCATTTGTCAAACCCTCTAACTTCTATTTCTTTAATAAGAGCCTTTTTATATTTTTCTTTTAAATCAGTTAAGTATTTAATTTCTCTTTCAATTTCAAAAATCGTGTTCTTAACACTTGATGCTAAATTTACTTCACCATTGTCATTAACTACTAAATTATTCATGTTATTTGCTTCCTTTCAGTTTTCCTATGATTTCACTTGCTTGTCTAATAGACAGTTCTTCTAATGATCCTACACTGTATTTTGCATACACTTTTGCTTTATCATCATCTGATAATTTGTTTAATACTGACACTTGACCTGCAGATGCTTTTCTTTCTTTTTTAGTTTCTACTGTCACTAGGTATTCATTGTTCATCTTGTCTATTACTTCTCCATCTGTGATACCAAAGGCATTCAAATACAAATATCTTTTATAGTAAGTGTTTAAAGCTCCAAAATATTGAATCTCCTGCATACTAGGTTGCCCTTGCTTGTTTAAAGGTGTTTCAAATTGTGTGAATGGAATTGCATACTCTTGCTTATCATCTCCTTTAATCAATTCCAAAATGGCATAACCATCTTTTATATAAAATCTATCATTGATTTTTTCTTCTTTCATCAGTTCATTTAATTTTGGTAAAAAATCTGCAAGTTCAAAATAATCAAACCCTGCAAAATTGTTTTTGCCACTCTTTTTTAGTTTTGCATTTTGTAAATTAACTCTGATGTCAATAATGCTCTCATTTAAACTTTTGTTCATTGTTTTTTCCTACCTTCATAAAAATATGTTTTGTTTGTTTTCTTTTATTTTTTTCATTTCTGCTTTCGTGTAAAAGCATTCTTCTTTGTTAAATATCTTATTGCATATGTCATACAAGATTATTAAATCTTCTTTTTTTGGTTTGTCTTGCTTGTGAATCTTGTCCATATTAATTCCCTTTTATGTGCTTTTTTCCAAAATTTTCTTCATTAAAATTCAATAAAAACAAAATATTATGAATTTAATTCAAGTCTTGTACCAAAAAAAATATCAATATAGTCTTTTGTGGATAAATTTAATTTTGCTTTAATTTCTAAACTTTCTTCTATTGAAACCACTACATCACCATTTATTTTTCTTCTTAATGTTGCTTCACATACATCAATCTCTGATGCCAATGTTTTAATAGAATAACCATTTTCAATAATTTTTCCTTTAAGCTTATTAATGTTTTGTACCATATGTCATTCCTCCATTCTCTATGCTCTGCCTTTTTCAAACTGACTTGCAACAGTCTTTGGTGGCATTATAGAAGAAATTTAAAATGATTTTTCTTCTTTTTTTTTATCTTATGTTGTCTTCATCACATTCTCCATTATCAACTAAACTGATTTCAAATTGATACATAATTTCTAATTCTTCTTCAGTTAAATTACAATTTGGATCAACTTCTTCAACCCAATCGTAATATCTTTCGTCTTTTATTTTCATATCTATTACCTCTTTCTTTTTTATATCGTTTTCATCTGCCTTTTTTTTCCTTGACAACATTAATATATCAAAATTTTCACAAAATGTCTATACTTTTTTCACAATTTTTGACTTTTTTTTCACAATTTTTGACTTTTTTTTGTTTTTTGAGAAAAAATTTTGATGTTTTGGTTAATATTTTTTTCACTTTTCGTGCATTTTTTTCTAAAAAACTTGTATGATATTCATTTTGATGTTATAGTTGTTCTATATAAAATAAAAGGAAGTGATAAAATTGATTAATCTAGATTATCTTGAAATAGGATCAAAGATTAAACAGAAGAGAAAAGCATTAAATTTAACACAATTACAATTAGCAGAAAGAGTTGGACTGACAGAAAGCAGTATTAGTAGATATGAAAGTGGTAAGATAGCAACTATGCCTACTTCTACTGTGAACAAAATTTGTAAAGAGTTATGTATAGAACCTGCAGAACTTTTAGGATTGAACTCTGAAAACTCATTTGAATATGATTTAAAAGACATTTTAAGTTCAATAGATGATTTACCTGATGAACTAAAAAAAGATGTCCTAGACCTGTTTAAAAAGCAAATAGATATGTATAGGAGAATCTACAATGATAAGAAAAAAAATAATAATCTATTTAAGAAAATCTAGAAATGATGCAGAATATGAAACTATAGATGAAATTCTGTCTAGACATGAAAAACAATTACAAGAGTTTTGTGAAAGGAAATTTGGTCATCATATTGATGAAGAGTTTATATATCGTGAAATTGTTTCAGGTGAGACAATAGACAACAGACCAATGATGGTAAAACTTTTAAATGAAATAGAACAGGGCAATGTTTCATATGTGGTAGTAATAGAACCACAAAGATTATCAAGAGGTTCATTTGGAGACATAGACAGAATCGTGAACACTTTAAGATACACCAATACTAAAGTGGCAGTTCCTAACAAGACATATGACTTGACTGACAAATTTGATAGAAAGTTTTTTGAACAAGAGCTTTTAAGGGGCAATGACTATTTAGAATATGTAAAGGAAATATTAAAAAGAGGTAGAATAGCAAGTATCAATAATGGATGTTATTTAAGCAATGCTCCATATGGATATGACAAAATCAAAATCCCCAAAAAAGGTTATTCACTTGTTCCAAACAAAGATGCAGACAATGTGAAATATATTTTTGATAAATTCAATGAAGGTTTAGGCACTTTCAAACTTGCTAAACATTTGACTGAAATTGGAATGATAAGTGCAACAGGAAAATCTTGGACATCTGCTATGACTAGGAACATACTAATCAATGAAGTTTACATAGGTTTGGTGTGCTATGGTAAAAGAGGTGTCAAGAAAGTGATGCAAAATGGAAAAATCGTAAAGACAAGACCACAATTCAATGATTATTTAAAAGTTGAAGGTTTGCATCAACCTATAATATCTGAAGAAGTGTTTTACAAAGCACAAGATTTACTTAAATCTAGACCTGCCAAAAATGTGAGACATGACAAGACCATCAAGAATCAATTTGCAGGATTAATTAAATGTAAAATGTGTGGTAATAATATGTTTCGTAAACCCCAAAGAACCCCAACTATATACTGTGCAACAATAGAATGTCAGTGTGTATCTAGTCATCTTGATTTGATAGAAGAAAGAGTTATAAATTTACTAAAAAATGAATTGAAGGACTATCAGTATTATGTTTCTAATTATGAAACTGAAAACAATGCCAACATTACTATCTATGAAAAAAACATCACCAAGCTTAATATTGAATTAGACAAACTGAACAATGATAAATTAAATGCCCTTGTAAATTTTAATAAAAAGGTCATCACAAGTGAAGAATACACTTTTTTAAAGGAATATACCACTAAAGAAGAAAATCGTTTAAAAGGGCAAATAAATGCTTTAAATGATATGATTAAAAACAATGAATTAGAACAAAAAAGAAAAGCCATCCCTATTTTAGAAAAATGTTTGAATGAATATTACAATCTTAATGTAGAAGACAAGCACAAATTACTGACATCTATAATTGATAAGATTTTTTATGAAAAGACTAAAAAAGGAAGGTGGGATAAGGATGCTATGTCAAGTTTTACACTTGAACTTTTTTTGAAGTTATAAGAGACATCTTTTTGGAGCATCTGAACAGGAACATAAAACATGTCATTTACAAGGCACAAAAAAAGAAGGAGCAAATAACTGCCCCTTTTTTTCTTATTTAATAATTAATTTCTGACCTATATAGATTTTGTTAGGATCACTAATGTTATTATCACTTGCAATCTTTTGATATGTAGTATTATATTTTTTAGCAATACCACTTAAAGTATCACCTTTTTTTACTACATAAGTTTTTGAACTTCCAACTATACACCCATCATTTACCCAACCTATGTTGCCATTGTCTAATAAATAAGGATTTCTAGCACCTTTTATTATCTTTGTAATAGTTCCCTTATTCTTTAGTGGTATTAATTTATTAGTTGAAGTTGATGAAGTGTAAACACCATTTATATTTACTATATCCCCTATTTTTCTTCCTGTTGTAGTAGGAACTGTTGTAGGTTTTGGAGCATTTATCTTATTAGCTTCTGCTACTATGTAATCCATTTTTGATAATAAGTATGGTCCAGGACAAGCAGTAGAAGTGTACATAGAATGCCAAGTTACATTTTTACCTTTTACTAATGTTCCTAAATTATTTCTTTTCCCAATATCTGCAACCAATTTAATAAGACTATTTAATGCTTTATCTGATACTTTCCATTGTCCACCATTTTCACAATTTGAAGTTTCTATTGTAACTGATTTACAATTACTATCAAAATTTGAATTAGTCCATGCAGTATTTGATTCATCTACATATTGTCCTATCTTACCATTGTTACCTATTCCATAGTGGCTTGAACCATTTCTTCCTTGTGCTTGAAATAGTTTTCCACATTGTTCTGCAGTTAGTATTCCTGCCATATGATGAATAGTTATTGCTTCAATTTTTTTGCCACTTCTACCTTTAGTGTAGTTACCACTATATGCAGGTATAGTTACTTGTACTAAACTTGATTTACTCATTAACACCACTTCCTTTTTTAGCAAAATAAAATGTTAATATCATTGTTACTAATGGTACAAATTGTTCTGAAGTTACCATATTTTTATACCATCCAATTACTAAAGCTACTACCATAATAATTGTTATGATGCTTTTTAAATCAATTAATTTTGCAATTTTTTCTTTCATATCTATCTTCCTTCCTAAACTAATTTACAATATCAAATTCCTTTATTTCTTCCATTATTTTATCTATAAAAGAGTTACCTTTTAACTTTTTGTATTCTTCATAACTTAAGCAAACAGTTTCTAGTTGATATTTAGTTATTTTATTTTGTGCTTTACATAGTTCGTAAACCTCTACAATGTCATTTCTTAAAGTACATTTAATGCCCCTATGAATTGACTTTACAAAACTAAAAAGAACTCCTATTTCTCCTATAAAAAAGGTGATAAGTACCCAATAAGATTTTAAAAATTCTAATACTTCCATATTTTCACCACCTTATCTGTAACCTATTACCTTTAAAATTTTAACAGTATTTTGACCACCCAAATTAGCAACTGCTCCTGTTGATTTATTAAAATTCATATAAAATTCTTCATTATGTGTGATTTTATTATCTTGTATTTTTACTGTTTTCCCTATTGTTTGAAAAGCTGAACCTGCATAATAACTTGTACCTACTTGAACTGTTCTTCCATTTGGTGATGGTGTCTTTACTGACCAAATTCCACTTGTTTCATCTTTAGTAACAAATAATTCTATATAACTAAAATTAGATGCACTTTCTGATAATGTTACTGTTTCAAGTGTTCCACCTGCATCAACACCATCATATAAAACAACAGGATCACTTTGTATCTTTTTCCAACTTGACCAATTCCCATTGTGATTTTTTCTAAATTCTAAATCACCTTCTAAATCAGTCATAGTGCTTCTGATTTGCATTCCATAACGAACACCATCATCTTGACCATTTCTATGTCTTACATTTATCAAGTTATACCATGTGTTATCATGTTGTACTGTATAAAGACCACTTTTAAATAAGGTTTGTCCTTCACCTACTTGTTCAAAATTTATTAAATCATCAACATTTATTGCTCTTGGTGTATTGTTTGCTTCTGCATCTCCATCAACTTCAATAGATTTTTCTTTTGTAGGAAAGCAATTTATCCCTACACTTGCAAGTAGTCTATCAAAGAAAATTATAGGCATACCTCTGTCAAGTAGTAAATTGTATGTTGTTGTTCCTAATTTATCTTTAATTATTATTGATATATTCCATTGAAATTCATTATTTAATTCTAATGTCTTTTCAACATTATCTTGTAATGCTATTGATGTATAATCTGTATCACTAACTTTCTTGTACTGACAAGTTATATTTATTGTATTTTTACCATTTAAGCTAGAATAAGAAGCATCTACTTTTGCATCAGTTTCTGAATAAAAGTTATTTCTTCTTTTTATGTCAATTAAGGCACTTGGAAGAACATAATCATCAATTGTAATATTTACTTCTTTTTCATCAGTGTTGCCCCTACTATCAATTGTTCTTACTACTGCATTTGTATTATTAGATAAATTAACTTTACCAAAGTCTATATCACCTGAAGTACTTCTTTCTTTTGTAATCCCTCCAAGTGTTACTTGGTATTTTGATATAGATGCTCCCTTTTGTGAAGTTGCAGTACCAAATGTAAATACTAAATTACTATGATTTCTTATGATTCTTTGATTATCTTTTGTTATAGCAGTTGTTACTGAATTACTATCTTTATATGAAATAGAACCTAAACTAGGATTTGCATTGTATATATAAAATGTTTTTACAAGTTCTTCACTTTCTCCAATTTTAGTATCACCATTCCAAGTTTCAATAACTGCTCCTAGTTTAACAGTATTGCTACTTGCCATATAGCCATATAAATAATTTATAGATGCATCTGATAATTCAAACCATTTTTCATTTTCATAATTATCAATAGTTTCTAAAACTTGTACTTGTGGAACTGATATTCTTAATTTATTTGTAAATCCACTATAGTATGAAGTGTAGTAAATTGCCATACCCTTTTCAATATCGTTATTGTCAGTATAAAATTCATTTAGTTTACTTGCTCTTGGTATTGTAGTTAATGTCATTGTGCCACTTGCACTTGCATTACCACAGGTATAAGTTTGACCTGTATTATCAACTACACTAAAACTAATGTTTATATCTTTTTTACCATCTGAATTATGTTCTATAGTTAATGAACCACTATTTAAAGTTACTGTACTAACACCATCATAGTTTGGAATATAACCACTATAGACTTTACCATTGATATTAATAGAATAAGAAATTTGTTGCCCCCAATAGTACCAATCCCAAGCACCACCATAATTAGAAATAACAAAACTAAAACTTAAAGAAGAGGTATTATTAGCAATGTTTGTACTATTTTCATCAACTTTTAAAACAAAATAATGGTGTCCTTTTGCTCCATTCCCTGTAATACTTTTTGTGATTAAAGCCATATTACACCTCCTAACTAATTGTAGAAACTAGACCTATACCATCATTTACAATTTTATTTTCATCATCATAAATAGTTATTGGTATAAATCTAACCTTATTACATAGTGTTATTTCTTCTTCTACTACACTCTTTTTTTGATGAAATTCATCTTTATCAACCCAATAAATTTTATTATCATTTTTATCATATCCTGCAAAACCAACTTCATTATTTAATAATACATAAGAGCCATCAGTACCATACATTTTTAAACCATCTTTTGTCATTTGACCTATCAATGTATTAGCATTATCTCTTATTTCTAAAATACCACTTGCATTATTAACTCCACCAAGTTTTAAAGTACCACCTTTTATCATATCTGCAACTAAATTTATTACATTTACATTTTGCATATTTAAAGTACCATCTATAGTCCAAGCACTTGTAAAGTTTCCATTTATCCCTGTTTGTGAAAATGCTATACCACCATTATTTATTAATAAAACATTTTTTGCTTCTTCTTTAGGTAATGTATCTACTACTAGGATTTTATCCCCTTCATTAATTACATAAGAATCTCCTAAAACACCCCATATTTCATCTTGTGCTTTAGCTAGTCCAATTTCTAAAGTGGTTTTAACTTCTATTGTTTTTTCATTTACAATATCTTCTGCAGATGAAGTTATTTTGCTTGTAAAGTCTGATAATTTATTTTTAAAATTACCAAATTCTACTTCTGTATATTTTTCTAGGATGCAATCAAAATCATAGCTTATTACATTTGTTGTTACATCAATTCCAAGTCTTTCATCTACAACATGAACTATATCTCCAACATCTGTTATTTTTTCTAAATTTGCTTTTAATGTATAGTTCACTTTTGGATGCTTATTCTCATTGATATATAAAGTTGCTAAACTTCGTAAATCTTCTTTTAAAGCATTTATATATTCTTCTTCTTGTAAATTGCCTTCTGCATCTTTATAATCATCTTCATTTACTTCTTGTGTAAAACTAACTGTTTTAGTATAAGGAATATCATATGTTACATCTGAATAAATATATTTTTCATCTAATAAAACACCATTTTTACCAACAGGCAATAACTTTGTAACAACATTAGAATAATCATATTTACAAGTTATGTCTTTTAAGTTTTTCTTGTATCTAACTAAAACACCATTATCTTGACCTATTTCATTTCTTATTTCAATGTTGAAATTATCTCTTACTAGATGTCCACCCCATTTTTCAGTTAAGGTTTGTATTGCTTCATATAAAGACTTTCTAACACATCTAAAACTAGATACTGTTTGTACATCTGATAAGGTTGTAAATGGTGATGCAGTTTCAGTTGCATTATTCAAGTGATCCAATGCATCATTACAATTTTTATCTACTACATAACTATCTTCTATTAAATACTTTTCAGTATCATAAAAAATATGCCAACACTTTGCAGTAATTTTATTTGTTTTGGTTTCAATATTTTCAATTCTGAAAGCCTGTTCTCCTGTAGGAGAAGGAACTACTACAATGTTCCCTTGCACTATATAGTCTATATATTCAATGCTTGTTTCTAGATTTAGGTAGTAGTCCCCATTATCTTCTTTTCTAACTTTTGCTTTAAAAGGTTTTATTACTTTATCACCATTTGTAGTGAATATCTTATCTGTACTACTAAATATTTTTATCATAATATCACCTTATTCATCTGCTAATGAATTTTCTAGTTCATTTATTAATTGTCTTGCTTCTTTTCTTTTACTTAAAATTTCTTTATAATCTTTTAGCATTTCAATAATTGAACCACCTTGAACCACTTCTTCATACATTTTAATAATTGCATAGTCAGTTTCTTTTAAGTATTGTTTACATATTTCTATTTTTGCTTGTGTTTCTTCTAGTAAACTATTTTTATTAATATTTTCATTTATATATTGTTCCATAAAAACCTCCTAATCAGTAGTTTTAGTGTACTCTAAAATAGCATAGGCTTGTTTTAAATTGTAGTTAGTTGTAGAAACAATAGCAACAACACTATTTATATTTTTATCATAATAACAAGAACAAAAGCCACCTGCGTTTTCAAATCCCCATTTTAAAAATTGACCTGCTATCATTGTTCCTCCACCTTTTAAATCAATTACTTGGTCTATATTAGAAATTCCTGTTGATATTCTAACTTCACTTGTTGAAACTGCACCTATTTGAATTACTTTTCTATATAAAGTTTTATTGTCTACCCAAGTGCCAATAATTTGTTCTTCTGTTGAATAAATATCTAGACTTGAACCACTACCTGTTAATTCTAAATTGTTTATTTTTTCATTTAATTCTCTACCCATATTAGCACTTAAACTATCAGTTGTACTTGTACTATTTAAACTATCAACAACACCAAATGTAGGTTCTGTTGTTATTGTTTTAACTTTTCTAATTTGTTTCATATTTTCCTCCTAATCAGTAGTTTTTGTATATTTAATTACAAATGTATATAAACCTGGATCTGCTTTAGAATCCCCTGCTTCGTCAACTAATATAAAAGTATATATTCCACTACTTTTGTCCAAATAACCTGCTATTGCTTGGGCAGTTCTAAAATAATTGGTATTAGTATCACCACCATCACTTTTATATATGTCCATCATTGCATATTCTATATTTCTAATACCTGTATCAATATGTATATAATCACTTGTTGCAGTTAAAGTGTATTGTATTACTTTCCTATATAAAGGCTTATTGTTGATCCAAGTGCCTATTACTTTTTCTTCAGTAGAATATGTAGGCTCGTAATTTTCTAATTCTTCAAATCCATCAGGAATTACATCCCCATCATAAGCCACTATAGTTCCTATAGGTAAACTATCTACTGCTAGTGTGGATGAATCACCACCTGTTCCACCACCAATAGCATTTAATGTTCCATCTTCATCAATAGTTAAATTAGCACCAACTTTAATTCCACCAAGTGTAGTTTCACTAGCAATAGGTAGTTCATAATCAGTTCCACCTGTGCTTTCAATATTAGATATTTGTTCTTCTACATATTCTTGAGTAGCATAATTTTTTTCTTCAAGTTGTGTGTTTGTTAAATATTCACTATCATTTTCAAGTTCACTAACTTTAGTTGGCAACTCTTCTTTTAAAGCATAATCTGATAAATCTATATCTCCACCATTTACTTCAATATTTGCTATTTGCTCATCTACATATTCTTGTGTTGCCACTTCTTTATTTTTGTAAAGTAGTCTTCCACCTTCTTTGCCATTATAAAGAATGCTAACATCTTTATCACTATATTTATTTAAGTATAAAGTTCCTATTGAACCACCACTTTCTGCTCCATAAATATTTCCAACAGATAAATCAACTCTATCTGAATAACTATAGTAACTATTATAAATATGAAGTCTTCCATGCACTGAAATAAATGACTTGTTATTCTCAATAAAAAATTTATCATTTTCAAGTTCACTAACTTTAGTTGGCAGTTCTTCTTTTTTAGCATATTCAGTTAAATCAACTTCTGCATTATTGTCTATCCATTCTGCATCATAATCTGCATCACTTGTTTTTGCTAGGATTTGCCCTACTTTACCACCACTAGGAACACCTTTCCCATCTTCACCTTTTAAACTTGCTTTTTGTTCTTCTGTTAATTCATCAAAACTAACAGTTCCATCTTGCCCTTTATCACCTTTAGCAACTAGAATTTTACATAATTTCTTTTCTTCAGTTTTATCTACTACAATATTATTTTCAACATTTACTTTTACTTTAATATGTTTTTCTACCATAATTATTCACCTTCAATATTTCTAGTAATATCTTGTTTTAGTTTTAGTTTACCTGAAATAATTGTTAAGAAGTCACCATTAATACCAATTTCCACATCATGAAAATAAGGTAGTCCAACTATCATATCAATTGTATCTTCTCTATTTAGTTTCACTCTGTATTGATTATCTGATATTTTTTCAATTCCATTTTCCAAAGACTTTTGAAAGGCATATGTTTTATCTCCTACATCTTCTTTACAAGAAAAATAACAAGTATCTAAATCACCTGTAAAATCTTCTAATTCAAATGTGAATGAAAATGTATCACCTCTAGTAAATAAAAAATCTATCTCCATAGTATTACCTCCTTTAAATCCATCTAGAATAATTTGATATAACTAATTTTGTAATAGATCCTGTAAATGATATTACATTTCTACCTACATTTAATTTGAAATTATCATAATTACCTGTTACTAATCTATTTTTTAATGTTGCATCTTTATAAGCTTCCATCTTTTCAGTATCTAAAGTTATATATTCTTCATTGCCTAAATTAATATTGAATATTTGATTTCCATTTAAAGATAAGGAAATGTCACCACTACCATAAATTGCAATTGTAGGTTTTGAATAAACATTGCCTTTATTTCTTATTTCTATTTCTGTTTGAGTTGTTATATTAAAAGTTTTAGCTACTTCTATAATGCTATGTTTAAAAGGTTGTATATGCATTTTTACAGTTGCAGTTTTAAATCTTAATAATTTTTCAAAATCTATTTGTTCATATATTTTATATCTGTAGTATTTGTCATCTTCATTACTAAAAACAACTGTACCTTCACTATTAAAAAAGTCTATTATTTCATCAATGTCATAATTATATGTTAAACCTATTTCAACTTCTTTATCATATGCCTTATAACCTAATTCAGTTATTACATCACCATCTACACCATCAATTTCTTCAATAATAACCTTCTTTTGTGGTTTAGAAATAGGTGGTAATGAACATACAATTAATCCTTTGATTTCAGTGTTTCTTTTATTGTTTAAAATTATATAACTCATTTAAACCACCCTTTCTAACTATAGACTAAATTAGTAACAGTATTTTCTACAAATCTTCCTGCTACTTCATCATCTAATTCAATTTTCATTTCTGCTAATGCTTGTTTAAATGCTCCCACCATGTTGTTATAAGTTGATGCACTTGAATTTGCATTTGTATTCATATTAGCATTTATATTTGTATCAAAGTTTGTTGGTATTGCATTAGCCATATCACTTGATACATCTGACATTGTGTCACCAAATCCTTCACCAATACCTAATGCTAGATTTGTACCTATTTCATCTCTAAAAAGTCTTGATGGTGAATGAATACCAAATAAATTTTTAATAAATTTAGTAACATTTCCAACCCATCCTGTTAATTTTGCTTTGATCCAATCTATTCTTCCTGAAATACCTTCCCAAATACCACTAACTAAATCTTTACCTGTGTTTTTAATAGCACTCCATCCATTTTTAATTCCATTTACAATTGTAGTAACAATTTTAGGCACTTGCATTAATAAATCTCCTAATGCTCCTACTAAACCCATAGCAAGTTTACCTATTAATTGTCCACCTGCTGATGCTATTTTAGGATAATTTCTAATTAATGCATCTATTAATTTTTCTATTATGATAGGCACTTTTTCTATTAAATTAGGTAAGGCATTGATAAGACCATCTGCTAGTCCTAAAATCAATGAAATTCCTGCATCTATAATTAAATCTATATTATCAATTAAAGTTTCAACCATTAATAATAAAGAAGCTATAATTACAGGAATTAGCATAGGTAAACTTTGTGCTATTCCATTTATTAATTCAACTAATATTGTTATACCTGCTTGTAAAATCATAGGTAAATTCTCAACTATTGTATGTACCACTGTCATTAAAGCTTGAATTATCGTTGGTAAAATTTGTGGCAATGCACTTGTTATACCTGTTAATAAAGTTGTTAATAAATTAGTTCCTATTGTTAATAATTGTGGCAATAATGTTTGTAATATTGTAGGTATCATTGTAACTATTGAATTCATAACAATTTCTATTCTAGGTAGAATATTATTAATTAATCCACCTTCACCACCTTCACCAAGTAGGCTTGTCATTAAATTACCCATTAATTGTTCAAAATTAGCATTATCATCTGCTAGTCCTGTTATTAAATTAGACCAAGCACTTTTAGTAGCACTTAAAGAACCACTAATTGTTTTTGATGCTTCTGCAGATGTAGTACCTGCTATTTTCATATTTTGTTGAACTACATTTATTGCTTTTACTACATCTGAATAATTAGAAATATCAAACTTTTGCCCCATAGCTTCAGGCATTTTTTCTGCATCTGCTAATAGTCTTTCCATTTCAGATTTAGTACCACCATAGCCTAATTTTAGATTGTCTAGCATTCCAAAGTTGCCTTTTGCAAACCCTTGATAAGCATTTTGTATTGATGCCATATCAGTACCAAAAGTATTAGCATTGTCTGACATATCTCTAATTGCCATATCTGCATATTCAGTTGCTTTTTTAGTATCTCCACCTAAAGAATTGATTAAACTAGCACTAAATGATGTTACTGTTTCCATGTACTCATTTGCAGTCATACCTGCACTTTGAAAGGCATTATTTGCATTGGTTTTAACTGCTTCTGCCATTTCATCACCAAAAAGTTTTTTAACCCCACCTTCAAGTTGCTCAAACTCTGCAAATCCTTCTATGGCTTGTTTTCCTAAATTTCCAAATGATTTTCCTAAACCTACAACTGCACTTCCTAATGATTTAAGTCCACCTGTAATTACATTGCCTAAAACATTTGCTTTTAATAAATCACCAAATTTTACTGCTCCTTGACCTGCATCATCAAAACCATTTTTCATTTCTTTTAGTTCTTTTGTGCTTTTATCAGTAGCACTTTCCATTTGTTTTAACTGATTTTCTGCATTATTTAATTGTGTTTTAAACATTTTTACTTTTTCATTATTAGAACCATATTCTTTTTCTGCTTGAACTAATGCACTTCTTAATTCAGTAATTTTTGCTTTTTGGTCTTGCACTGCTTTATTCATACTTTCATAAGATGCTTTTGTTTGTTTAACAGATTTATCACCATTTGTAAATTCAGTATTAGTCAACTTTAATTCACTAGACATTAATCTTAAATTAGATGTTATATCTTTTAGTGCTTTTCTATATTCACTTTCACCTTGTAATTTTATTGTTCCCCCAAAACTACTAGCCATATTACACCTCCTTTTTTAAAACCATTCTTCATCTTCAATTTGTTTTTCTTCTAATTCTTTATAAGTTACATTAGAAACCTTTAATCTCATTTCTAAATCAAAGTCATTTTTATAACATTGATATAATTTATTAAAAGTTCTTAAAGTAAGCCTTCCAACTTCTTTATAAGTAAATCCTAATTTATTCCTGCCTATAAAATAAAACCAAGAGAAGTCCACAGGATTATTTTCTACTTCATCTTGGATTATTCGTTTTTTAAATCATCACTTTTAGTACTTTCAACAATGGCATTGTTTAATGCTACTGCACTCTTTTCTACACCTGCTTTTGTGATTATTCTTCCAACTTGTTTTTTTGTAAACATTGGATCATTAGTACCTTCTTCATCATTTTTCATATCAATAGCTTCATTCATCATTGCAGTTAATCCAAATATTAATGCTTTTACATTTACTTCACCTGATTTACCATCAGTAAGTTCACCCCATTTTTCAAGTGTTTTATATTCTTCTTGAATTTCTTGCATTACATTAAGATTAAACACTAATTGATAAGTTTTTTCTTCAGTTTTAAGTTCAAATTTATAATCTTTCATTTTTTTCTCCTTTATATAACAAAAAAAAGAGTTAAGCAATTTTGCCTAACCCCTTCTATCAGATTCTTTCACTATTTCTTCGGAATTTAATTATTTAATTAAGAATTTGTTCCCATTAATCCATCTAAATAAGCAACTGCTTCTTCTTTTGATGTAAATGTTTTTGATTTTGACCAAGTACCATCTTCAAGTTTAGTAACTGTTCCTTCAATACTTGGTGTCTTAAATTCAATACTATCCCCTTTTGTACTTTCTTCTTGTTCAGGTTCAGAGAATTTAACTTTTGGTAAAAATTCTACTTTGTATTTATAAACACCATTTACAAGTTTAGTTAAAATTCTTCCTACACCAACATATGGAGCAACATCAGTATCTTTACGAATCATTTCACCTTGTTCTTCATCAACTTCATGTCCTAATAATTCTGCAAATACTGTATCATCATCTTCATCAATTGTTAATGTAATAGTACCTTTTTTAAAGCTATAATCACTTTCTGCTAAACCATCATCTGCATAAAGTTCTGCTTCATATTTTTCAATAGCAACTTTGCAATCAATAGCTTTTCCTAGCACTTTAGCACCTGCATATGATGGAACTCCATCCACTTCAGTTAGTTTAGAATATTTGAAATTATTTAAACCAATTTTAGCCATTATATCATCCTTTCTTTCTCAAATGTAATAGTTCTATGGTATAGTTCTGTATCTTCTTCATACATTTCTATACTGTCCTCTAACCAAGACCACTTGTTATCTTTCATTAATTTTTTTACTTCTTTCATAACTTCTAAATAATTGCCTTCACTAAAAACATCTATATCTACTTCTACTATGCTATACAAATCTTCATCATCTGCACTTAAACTTGGTGTTTCTCCTGTTATTGTCCAAGTAACAAATGTTTTTGATTTTCCTTTATATCTCAAATGCTCTACAGGAATACTTTTTCCTTTGACTTCAAAATTTTCAAATATAGATTTTAACTCCTCATTCATCTAATCACCTTTTATATATTTTTCTTGAACTTGCATCATTGCCTGTTCTATTTGTTTCTTTTTAAATGATTTTCTTAAAAAAGGTTTTTTTGCTTCACCTTTAGAAGTTCCATATTCTCTAGCCATTGCTATTAAAGGAATTGGCACTCCTTCATCATTATAACCATAAAACCCTATATGAACATTAATTCCATCATCAGAAGGTGTTTTATAAACTTTTGTTATTTTCAAACCTTTATCTAAAGATTTAGTAGTTTTAAAAACATTTGTCATATTAGACTTAATTAATTTATATACAACATCTGCTCCTGCTTCTACCATTTCTCCAAATACCTTTTCTGAATTTTTATTAATGCTTTCTAGTTCTTTAATTAAATCATTAGGTAATTCATTTTTGAATTTAGCCATTACTTAACAACTACCTTTGCTTGAATCTCTAATTCTACATTTTTTTCATCAATATTATTTAAGTATTCTATTGTATAAGTCTTATTATTATATTCAATAAGCATATCTCTAGTAATTTCTACTTTTGGAAATCTAATTGTAAAGTTTGTATAAGCCTTTTCAAAATCAGTATTGCTTGATATTAAAGTGTACCCTTTTGTTGTTTTTACTTTTGCATAAGTATTAAGGATGACACTTTTAGATTTAGTTTTAAACCCTGCATCATCCTCATTTATTACTATGCTATATATAGATATTTTTTTATTATAACTTCCTGCATTAATCATTATAAATTGTTCCTTGTATGCATATCTAAAATAGTTTGTACCACTTTATTTATACTATTTTTTTCAACATACATTGTTCTATTATCATATAAATCCTGGCATAAAACATATACGACAATAATAAAATCTGCATAATCATTAAGTGTTTCAACATTAGGATCATCACTTGTTTCTTGTATGCCTGTATAGTTTGAAATATAATTTTTAGCAACATTTAGATATGTTTGAAGTTCATTTTTTTCAATATCACTAACTTCAGTTAATCTGATGTAATTAGCAATATCATCAACAGTAATTTCACTTACTTTTTTCATTTATTCTTCCTCCTTTTTTAGGAAGGTTGCCTGAACAAACTTTTTTATTTTTCTTTTTTCTTAATTTTAGTAGTTTTAACTTCTTCTTTTTTAGTAGCTTTTACTTCTTCAATGTATCCTGCTTTAAGTAAATCATTGATAAGTTCTTTATCTTTAATTTCTCTTACTTCATTTTTTTTCATATTGATTAAACCACTAAAACCTATTAATGCTTTATACATAAATTATTCTCCTATTAAGCACCCATAGTAATTTTTGAAATTTTTTGTTCGTTTTCTACTTTAGCATCAAATTCAATCCAAGCATTGATTCCTATAGCATGTTGTGTAGCATATTTTTCTCTTAAAACATTTAATTCTAATGCATCATTTCTTTGTTTTAAAGCAATTCCTGAAAAGTCACCAAAGTAAATTACATCTTTACCTGCTCCAATTTCATTCATATTATCAGATACTTCTACAGGGTATCCTAAAATATATCCATCAAATTCTCCATTTAAATCTGCTCTAAAGATGAATCTATCTTCACCATCTTTTAATAATTCAATAGCAGTTAATGTATCGTTAGACATAATCCATTTAGCATTTTTTCTAAATCCTTTTTTAACTTTATTTTTTGCTTTAATTAATTCTTCTGCAGTTAAAACTGAATTACTTCCTGCAATTACTTGAAGTTTTACTCCTTTTAGACCTTCTACTTTTCCATCAGTACCAATTAATACTTCTCTTTCTTCAAATCTTGCTACTGCTTCTGCCATTAATTCAATAACTTTATTTTCTAAATCAATATCAGTATTAGATACTAAAGATTTACCTATTCTTGCTAATGCTCCTGCTAAATGATTTCCTAAATCAACACTTGTAAATTTTCCTATTTTACCTTCTAATTCAACAAATTCTTCTGCATAAGCCATTGTAATATCATTTGAACCATCTGCTCCATAAACAGGAATTGATAATTTACCTTTTGTATTATATTTTGTAGCATCTTTTAATACACTAGACATATCATAAGCTTTTTTAATAACTTTTTGTGCAATTGTTGTAGGAATGATAGCACCATTATTACCAACAGTTAAGTTTGCTTCTGCTCTATTTTCTAATACTCCTCTAATGTAATCTACAAATGCTTTACTGTCTCTTTCTTCTACTGTTAATTCTCTTTCTTCAACTTTAATTTCTCTTTCTTCCATACTTTCAACTTTCTCCTCTCTCTCAATTGTTGCATCAATATTTTTGATTTCTTTTTCAATTTCATCAAATTTTGCAACTTCTTCTTCATTCATTGCTCTTTCTTCTGCCTTTGCAGTTTCAAGTAATGAAGTCATTTGACTTTTTAAGTCATTTCTTTGTTCCTCTAAACCTTTTCTGTTCATAGTTCCTTCCTTTCTTAAAACAATTTATATTGTTCAGGCATATTATAATTTTGCTATTCTTTCTTCATATTCTGAATAGTCAATTATGGATCTCTTTTCTTCATCCACCTTTTCTTCTTCAACTAGTGTTTCCTGTGGTATTGTCTTTTCTTCCCTAGTACCATTTATTCTTTCAAGAACTTTTTCTACTACTATGTCAATTAAAGCATTTCTTTTTTCTTCTTCAGTTTGTTCAGGAACTTCTTCTTGGTTTTCAACTACTTCTTCTTGAGGTTCTTCTACTTCATCTGTAATTGTTCTATACTCTAGTACTTTTTCATTCTCACTTCTTGCTTCAATGCTTGTACCATAATATGCAGGACTTTTTGTATCATCTAAAATTGATACTTCAATTAAATCTAAATCTGTAACTGTTCTTGATTCAAATTCTCCTTCTGTTCCTATTTCATCTGAATTAGCATAAAATCCAAAACTCCAACCTACAAGTTGATTATTTTTTGCTTTTTCTACAACTTCTTTATCAGTAATAGTTACTTCTGCTCTTAAACCAATATTATCTTCTTCAAGTTTTGCACTTCCATCTTTTGTAGTAGCTAAAACTCTATCGTGATTATGATTTAATAAAACTTTTACATCATCATTTCTTTTTAATGCAGTTTTAAATACTCCTGCTTTAATTCTTTCAATAAAAATTCTTATTTTACCTCTTAAACTCTCTCTAATAGGTTTTGAATATCTTTCAATAGCATTTACATAGCCTGATATTACTACTTCTTCTTCTCTAATTTCCACTTTCATCTTCAACACCCCCTTTCTTTTGCATTTCTATGCCTTTTTTAGGCTCTTTTGCTTCTTCTAGGGCATTTGTATTGTTTTGGTCTAATTCCTCGTTATTAGGCTTTTTTTGTGGCAAATTCTCTATGTTTTGTGCCTTTTCACCCATTTTTACTAAAGAATTAGTGTTAGGAGTGTAAATTTCCCCTGTTTCTGCATTAAGAAGGACATCTCCAAGTCCAAGATTTATCATGTCTAGACCTTTAATGGCATCATCATCTTCTAGGTATCTGATTTCATTTCTAGTTTTGAAACCATTTTTTATAGCAATTTGGTATGCTTCATATCTTTCTTTTAATGAACCTTTAAATAATTCCTTTGTGTCAGGTGCAAAATAAAAAGACTTCTTTTCTTTCTCAAGTAAAAAGTCTCTGTTTAATGCAGTTGCAAATGCAGTTGCTATTGGCATAATGGCATTTTTGATAAAATCATCATATGTATTCCCAATGTGGAATATATCTTTTATTTCAGTTCTAAATGAATTGTTCTTTTCATTAATTTCATTTTCTCTAGATGTGTTACTTGCTTCTTGGAACTCCATTCCATCATTCAGTATTACTGTGTTAGCAGTTCCACTATAGAATTGTTCCCAAGCTTTCTTTAATGCATCCATTGATTTTTGGTCAAGATGTTTTTGGGATTTAATGAATCCTTTTCTTGAACCACCTGTTACTGCTAAATCATAATCATATAACAATCTCTTGTATGCTGTTTTTAATGCTCTTGATATTTCTGATGTTAAACCTACACCTGATGCACCATCTTTTGTGTTTCTTAAAAGTTTTATAAATTCATAGTCCTTATAATCTTTAGCATTTACTAAAAAATTGTAGCTTTTAAATATAGGATCTTGATTCTTCACTATTGTAATATGTTTGTCTTCTACATAGAACAAACCTTTGAAGTCATTGCCTATTTTTTTAATATAAGCATAACCACCTTTACCTAATAGATAATCTTCACAGATTGCTTTTTTGAACTGAAACCCATCAAGTTTATCAGTAGTGTCATCATTGATTAATGAAACTCTGACATCATCAACTTCTTTTGTTATTTTTTTGCCATCAACCACTTTTTCTTCATAAAGTTTGAAAGGAATCATAGCAAATGTATTGCAAATTAAGTCAACAGAACCACTTACAACAGGCATTTCTAAAGCAGATGCTCTATCTATCGTTTCGTATCCTATCAATGCTCTTAATAATGGATCATCTATATAATTTGTATCAATTTTGATTTCTCTTTTTCTAAATCTATCAAACATTCCCATAATCTCACCCCCTTCCCTTTAAAAAGTTTGGCAAATGAAACCATCTTCAAAAATTATGTCCTGTTGCAGTAAATATGTGGCATTAATCAGTGAAACCACCATATCAACTTTACCATTTGATTTTTTCTTTGTGACATATCTATTCATATTGGTATCATAAGTGCATCTAGCATTCTCAAAATTAATTTCTAGCAATTTATTTTCTTCGTACTCAACTTCACCATTGACTATCTTTTCATAAAGCAATTTTGTAGGAGGATGCAATGTGTCACTGTGTTGTCTGATTTGGATGCAATTTATTCCTTGATATCTTCCATTATCTCCACTTTCCCACTTTTGAGCAGAACTTAAAGCATTAAATCTATCGTATCCCAATGCCTTAACATTCACACCATATTTTTCTTCTATGTGAAAGACAAAATCTTCAATAACCCCATAGTCTACAGTCTTGTTACCACAAGCAACACACTTCATAGCATTTATGAATCTTCTATAGTCAACTTTTTCAAATTGTGTTTTCTCATCTATTCTTCCTTCAGGTATAAAAGCAATGGCATCCATCAATATCTTTCCATCTTCTTCTGCAACTATGCCTACTGAACAGTTGTCATTAGTCATAGAAAGGTCAACTCCAAGATATACATCTCTTCCATACCAATCTATGTTATTAACTTTGCACTTTTGCAGTTCATTAATGTCTATAAAACTTTCACTGCCCATTCCTTGATAAATGATGTTACAGTGTTTACATAAAAAGTTTTCTCTTGCACTTTCAATTGCTATTGCTCTTGCTCTTTTCTTCAGTAGGTCTTCCCATATTTCAGGTATCTCCAATGACACAGGATTACTTTGCTTTAATATTAGGTCATCTGTAGTCCAATTTTTAGGATTATCAGGTTCATAAAGTAAAGCAAACACTGTTTCATCTTCTTCCACTCCATCAAGAACTCTTTTAGCATATGCAACTTCATCCTCAAATGGATTATTTATCGTTGGATACTTCGTACTGATGATGCATCCCAACTTGTTTAAGATGTTTAATTGACCTGACCTCATAGCTTCAATGGCATATGGATTAGGTAATGCTCCTACTTCATCTGCTAGAAAGACATTAGGAAGTTTTCCATCAAGCCTACTACTTGAATAATTTAGTGGATAGTATTTACTATCTTTCAATTTGAAACTGATATAGTCTCTTAACACCTTGAATCTTGGTTCTCCATTGTGTTGATAAATCAATGGACTTGCTTTCAATGTTTCTTCAATAGCAGTTTTAACTTCCCTACTCAAACTACCATCAGGAGCAATGGAATAGAACTTACTGAAAATTGGCTCTAAAAGAAATAATAAAATGAATAGTGTTCCTATTGTGTATGTTTTAAAGTTCTTTCTTGAAATCTCTAAAATAGCAGTCTCATATCTTCTTTTGCTTGGATTGTCTCTATGAACAACTGCCAAAACTGAAATATAAAAAAGCCATTGATAATCACAAGTACACTCATAAAGACTTTTTCCTGCTTTCAAGCCTTTAGGCATTATCAACAACTTTAATACATTTTCTATTTGTTTTATTTTATCTTCATCTAAATAATACTTATCACTTTTTCCATCTGCTATCTTGATGAACTCTTTACATTGTTTTTTGACATACTTTGGTACATCTTTTGATTTAATACTTTTCTTGGCATATTCATATGCTCTGTTATTCATTACTTAATTCCTAAAGCTTGTAATAATTCATCATCAGTTTCCACACTGCCTTCATCATTTCTTAATGATTTAATGATTTTAATAAGTGTTGCAACTGTTTGATTAGCAGATGTAGATGTCTTGTTATATTCTCCAATGGCAGGATGTGTATAAACATTTTCTCTGCCTTTTACATATTCTTTTGTTACTAATGCTCCATCTTCATTAATCTTTTTTTCAAGTTCATTCAGAATGTTTATTTGAACTTGGTATCTTTTAAAAGTAGTTATAAAAAAGAAGTTTTGTTCTACACCATGTTCTTGTGCAATTCTTAAAATCTCTTTTGCTTGTTCATTTAAAGTCATTTTATTTTTCATTCTATCACCTACTTATTAGAATAATCCCCACTCTGCAAACTTTTCAAATCCACCAATTTCTTTAATGTATTCTCTTGCTTCGTGTACAATTTCATTATATGGTTTCCCATCTATTTCTTCATCTCCAATAGCACAACATAGTTCTACTACTTCACCTGTTACTTGTGCCTTTTTAAAAGCATAAATATTTATTGAAACATCTGCTTTTGATAGGTCTTTTCCATGTAAGCCACCACCTGTTACTGATTGTGCCATGTCGCTTCCTAGCTTTCTATTTGTTGCACCTGTATCTACATCAGTGCCACCTGTCCATTCTCCTAATGGATTTACTGTTATTGTTAGTCCTTCTGTATCAAATGTATCATTTATAACTTTTTGTATTTTTTCATTTGTTGCATTTGATTGACATACTATTAATTGATTATCTGTAAGTATGTATTTACCATCATATGGTATTTCATCATAAAGTTCTCTTGCTAATGCACTTATATCTTCTTCATTTTTAGTTAAAGGAACACCTTTGAAAATACCATTATCACCACATCTTACTTTTCCATTTTGATTTTTTGCTAAATGTACATCTTGTGGAACTACTACTAAATCAAGTTCCATATCAACATCTGCAATTCTTTCAACTATTTTTTCCACTTCATATTTATATAATTCTTCACTTGTTTCTGCTATTACATGACATACTCCATGTCCTATTAAAACTTCTACTGCTACCTTTGGATTTTCATTCTTCGTATATGCTAGGTCAACTAAAGCTCCTGCAATTCTATCTGCCACCTTGTCAGGATGACTTGGATTCACTTTTTCTATCATATTTCCTCCTACTTTTCATTTACTCCAAATATTTTATCAATGGTATCTTTTTTGTCTTTGTAATATTCTATCATTGTATAACCAAATGATTGTTTTTTAATTTTGCTCAAATAAGCAGTGTTTGAATTTAATGTTAAAAAGCAAATTGATGTTCCAATTTCTTTCATCTTTTCAGTTGGTTGAACATCTTTATCTCCATTTAACAAATGGTTAAGATTATATGTGTTTGGTTTGAAACCTTCTAAACCATCAATTCCACAACAGGTTAAACTATCACCAAATTTTCTTAATCTATTTTCACCTGCATATATTTTTAATCCTAGTTCGTGTGCCTTTTTCTTCAACTTCATAAAATCATTTTTAATCAATTGATAAGGATAAACATAATCTCCACCTAATGCAACCAATCCTTTTTTCTTGCTTTTAAATTTCATTCCTTCTATTATGACACCATATGCTCCTGCATCTTTCAATTTTTCTAAATTGTCATAAATGTCTTGATACACTTCGTGCATATATGGTTGTATTCTTACTATTGTTCTCTTCACTCTAGGTGATATTTTTTTTAGTATTTTTAATCTTTCTTCATAGGTTGGTGTTCCCAATTCTAATTTGTCATATTTAGAGCAAACCATTGATATTTGAACCACACAATTACATTGTTCAAGCAATTCTAAATACTCTTCATCTGCAACTAGTTTTCCTTTTGTTGAAACTATAAAAGGATATTTTGTTTTTGCTAATACTTTCAGGCATTCATAAGAAATCCTGTGGATTTTCTCACAAGGTTGAAATGGGTCACTCATTCCACCCCAATGCAATGGAATATCCCAATCACACCATTTTGTATCTGCTCCCCTTTTTCCATTTATGAAATTTTCTAATGTTTTTGCACTTTCTCCCTTGCCTATTTTAGATATATCTTGGAATGCTTTTGCAAAACAATATTTGCATCCATGTGAGCATCCTACATAAGTATCAAATCTTATTGGCACATCACACAAATAGCATTGACTTCCACACTTTGGCATATGTTTACTCCTTTCTCTTTTTGCACACCTTTTTATTCTTCTCTAATTAATTCTTCAATTATCAAATCATTTATTATTTGTTTTCCATTTTCTCTTATAAATTTATCATAAGACTTTTTATATTCTGTTGGCATATTTAAAGTAAAGGTAAAATCATTTCTACTTCCTTCAAGTGAAACAAAGTCATTTTCTAAAAGTTCATCAATATAACTTTCATCATTTTCAATTATTTCTAATCCATAATCACTCATATCATAATTTTGTATTTCTTCAAGTTCTATTTCTAAAAGCTCTACATCAAAACCTGTATTCATTGTTAATCTGTTATGAACTAGTGTATATGCCTTTCTTTGTTCTTCTGAAAGATGGTCTAGTCTTATAACATCAATCTCTTCATAACCCAATTCCTTTAATGCTAAATATCTTCCATGACCTTCAATTATCGTATTATTTTTATCAATAGCAATTGGATCATTGTTCCCAAATTCCTGTATTGATTTTTTTATTTGGTCTATTTGCCATTTTGTATGTATTTTTGCATTGTTTTCATATGGTATGATTTCATTTATATTTAATTTATCTATTTTCATTTTTCACCTTTTTTAATTCTCAATTTCTTTTATTATTAAATCTAGCAATGGTTGTTTTCCATTTTCTTTTATGTATCTTTCAAAAACATCTCTATATTCATTGGATAATGAAACTTTAACCCCAAAGGTTTCTTCATCAGAACCACCTTCTAATTGGTTGTTTTCAATTAAATCATAAATATCATTTATCGTTAAATCATAATATTCCATATCAATATTTTCCAAGTTCTTCAATTCTTCATTTAAAATTTTAATATCAAAACCTGTATTCATTGTAAGTTGGTTATGAATTAATATATATGCTTTCTTTTGTTCTTCTGAAAGGTGAGACAATTTAATGACTTCAACTTCCTGATATCCTAATTCTTTAAGTGCTAAATATCTTCCATGACCTTCAATGATTGTATTGTCTTCATCAATAGCAATTGGATCATTGTTCCCAAATTCTAAAATAGACTTTTTTATTTGCTCTATTTGTTCCTGTGGATGCAGTTTAGCATTATTTTCATATTGCTTTATGTCATCTATTTTGACTTTTATAATTTCCATATCATCACCTCTATCTTGAATTAAATTCAAGTTCCATATTAAATTTGTTTTCTAATTGTTCTATCGTGTAACCTATTTTAAAAGTATTATGACTATCTTTTTCAATTCTTTTAAGTTCGTTCCATAAATCAGGATATGTTTCATAAAGATATTTTAATTGTGATAATCTTTGTTTAGGACAAAACCAACATCCACCTCTAAATGAAGTTTCATAAATTGGTGATAACAAATCATGCTCTTTACATATTTCCATTGCTTCTTTTTCAGTTATTTTCAAATCATATAATAGAGCAATATGTGTTTCATGATTTAATCTTTCATATCTTTTAGGCTCATCATAAGCAATTCCAACATATTGAATTACAGGTTCTTTTATACTTCTTAAATATTCATTAATAGGTGCTATCTTTAATCTTGAATTACACCAAGCACCTAATGTATAAGGAAAACCATAATATTCTCCTATACTTTTTCCTCTTTCTTTTTTAGTATAAAATTGCTCTTTAAAAGTCTTTTTATATGTTAGATGTTTTACTTCAATATCAAACTTTTCTTTTAATATCTTTTCTGCCTTTGGAATAAAACTTGCCATTAAAGGCATTTCTCCACTTATTTCATTATCATATTTAATATCACAATAAATAACTTCATCAAGTGGCAAACCTAATTCTTTTATTTTAATAATCATTGCTAGGCTATCTTTACCAAAAGAGCAACTTGCTATGTATTTCATTTTTTCATCCTTTCTTGAATTTAATTCAAGTTTGTCTTCCAAAAAATTCGTGTGTATTTTTATTTTGTGTGAATGAAGG
>JAEIGA010001853.1_pt1 | contig 33588 bp, 21 predicted proteins | sample 9270691 | NCBI WGS metagenome assembly JAEIGA01 (sample SAMN17057246, study PRJNA624740) | gut metagenome | biome: biome; isolation source: fecal sample | host: Bos grunniens | place: China: Xizang | collected 2019 | reverse complement strand
AGTGTCGTGCTCTACCAACTGAGCTAGGGAAGCAGTAATTTAAGAACTTTGTGATTCGTTTGGGGCTCGAACCCAAGACCCCAACATTAAAAGTGTTGTGCTCTACCTACTGAGCTAACGAATCAATCCGTGGCCGTTTCGCGGGTCTCAAGTGAGTTCCTTTCGAATTGGGATTGCAAAGGTACACTTTTTTTCTTAGGATGCAAAACTTTTTTTGAGTTTTTTGACAAAAAAGAAACCTTTACATCCAGGTGTATTCCTGCGACTGCCTTCAGGAGACACTTTTGCCGATAGGGCGCGGCACTGGATGTAAAGGCGTTATTGACTAAAGGTGTCAGAATGCTATACCGAGCTTGAATCCGACGTTATTGAGTCCTTTTATATCATTGTTCTTGTTCTGATTGGTCGCGTAGCTGTAGTAGGCGGCAATCTGGAATCCGAAGTCCGTAGTCGGGAACGGGAAGAAGGTCAATCCGATCTCTGGCGAGATGTAGAAGCCCCAGTTGTCGCTTCGACTGACAAATGTAGACATATATGTGCTCTGGACAGAGTATTCTGTACCTACTTTAGCCGACACATATGGCTGGAATTCGGTTCTGAGAAATCTGTATCGCATTGTCATACCGAAAGGGACCTGATACAGCGATCTGTCGAGATCCGTAGTAAGAGCGGAGTTGTCGCTGAATGTATATGTCTGCTTAGGGACATATTGATTGTTCGTATTGAAGCTTGCGAATCCTCCGACTGCAAACATAGGTGTCACATAATATCCACCTTCTATATAGGCTCCGTAACCATTGCCTGCCTGGACGAAATCATTGGCGACCGAGCCGTTGTACTGCCATCCACCGTTGATGTATTCTCTTTTACCCATCTGGGCACTGGCTTCACCTGCTGTAAGGACGAGGGTGGCTGCAGCCAGCATTATACCTATTATTCTTTTCATAATACCATTCAATATTTAGTGTTTTACTTAGTCTGGGTACGGGTAATGTACGGAGACTGTACAAAAGCCTGATCTACGGCAGCCTGCATCTTCTTGACATCATTCTGGACACTTGAGCCGGCAGCACCGCCGATATATGAGGTCCAGAGGATTTCCAGTGGCTTTCCATCTTCCTCAGTAGTGAGGTTCACGATATCGGCCAAGAGAGCATTGGTTGTGTAGGTGTAGGTTACAGGACGCGGATAATAGAAACCTGTCCAATTGCCCCAATATCCAGAAGGCCAATATCCCGGATAGTCGAGCCACCAGTACGGATCGTCATAGTATTGCACGAACCTTTCTGTCTTGATGACATAGGTAAGCTGGATTCCAAGATCAGCGTCAGGATTGGAAGGAGTATAGATGAATCCCCTCTTCTCCATATTGGTCCTGTAAGCCTGGATCAGCGCCAGGGCATTATCGGACTGTGAATACATCGGTTTGTCTGTCTGGCCGATGACAAGGAGGCTGTCCGCGATGTCAAATGTCTGATACTGAGTGAAATCAACATTCTTACCTGGTGATGTGTATACAAGGTATTCATTATCGCTGTCCTGTGGATAAGGTTCCTTGTGGCAGGCAGCCAGTAGCAGTACAGCTGCCGATATGAGTAAAATCTTCTTCATAATCTTTTTGTATTAATTGTTTTACAATGAGCTTCCTTCGAATACGTTAGAGTTATCGTATGGTACTATATTTCCTTCAATCCAGATTGTATTGGAATTGAAGTTAGGATACACGGTGGCAGATGCACGATTGGATCCCGGGAACATATAGATCTCGATTTCAGCATTTATGCCTATACCGTTTACATTCATCGAAAGTGTGGTACGGCCTTTACTGTCAGTCCTGACTTCAAGCCCGGAAATCGCTCCATCCACTGTCACTCCTCCCACACCGTTGGGACCAGATGCAAAATTGCTTGGGGAAATCTGGACCACCGCTCTGTTACCTTTTACAGAAATGAAGTTTGTTGTGGAATTGACAAACACAGTCTGCCCGTTGCGGAACTGCACATTATCGGCCTCAAGCACGAAGTCCTGATTGCGAAGAGCCGCACGTGCCTGCACCGAAGCGAGAGAGTCTGCCAGATTCTGAAGCTGCCGTTCCTGAGCGGAGCGGGCTCTGAACTCGGCCATATCCTTATGCCATTGGTCCATAAGCTGCTGCCTCCTCGAAGCACCTGTATTACGATTGTCTGTCTGCGCAGACGCGTCGGGGGCAATCGTCGAAAGCCCTGCGACAACGACCATCAAGGTCAGCAAGATTCGTTTCATATACTTAATTTTTAATTTTTCAAAACTCCGTAAAGCAAAGTGCAGGCCATATCGAAAAATATGGAATCGATATGTAAAAACCTTGGAACACAGACGAGATGGACAAAGAATGCATAATGATGATTTATGTGTCCGAAGGTAACACGCAGCACACCTTGGAACACATTTAAATACAATATAGTGAGAGAGACTTGATACAATGTGTTCCAAAGTTTGGAATGAGAAGGCAGTCGAGACTGTCTGCTTCGAGCTGGCAACCTGTCCTTTACAGTTCAAAGATGAAAGTCATATCCCGAAATAACATCGAAAATATGAACATATTACATATAAATTATTATATTTGCAATTAAGTTTAGACCACAGCACACCACACTAAACCAAGATAATCAGATAAACAACTAATAATTAAATATTTAAGATAATGAAAAAGTTATTTTTCGCACTATTTATCGGTCTTGCAGCACTTGCCTGCACTCCAGCGGAGTATGACGACAGCGCTATCAAGGAGCAGATCAAGGATCTGGACGACCGTCTTTCAAAGGTAGAGGAAGATCTCGCAACCCTTGAACTGAATGTAGAGGCTATGAAGACTCTCGCAAACGCTCTCAAGGATGGTAAGTACATCACTTCTGTAACACCTCTCGAGGATGGAACAGGCTATACCATCACATTTTCCGATGACACTTCTATCGTGGTAAGGCACGGAAACAAGGGTGAGAAGGGAGAGACCGGTGATACTGGCGCTACGGGAGAAACCGGCGCATCTGGTCAGGACGGTGTGACTCCTACCATTACAGTCAAGGAAATTGACGGCATTCTCTACTGGTTCATCAACGGCGAGCAGGGTCCTGCTGTTTACGAGGAGGCTCCTGTATTCACAAGCGTTGATGGCAATCTTTACGTAACTTACCCTGGCGAAGAACCTCAATTCATCGGCGCACTCACAGGCAAGTCGATCTTTGACTCTGTAGTTGTGAACGAGGAAGAAGGTACTGTTACCTTCTACTTCATCGGCGAAAATGGCGAAAAGGGAGATTCATTCACACTCCCTCTTGCAACCAAGTTCTCGCTCGAGATCAGCACAACTGTGGGCCTGTCACAGGGTCAGACTTCAGTAGATATTCCTTATACAGTAAAGGGAGCTAATGCGACTACAACAGTAGACGTTCTCGCAGTAGCTTGTGATGCTGTCGTAGAGGCAGAGGTCATCAAGGTCACAAACATTGCCGCAGGTGCTCAGATGCTTGTCTTTGCTGATAATGGCGAGGGCAAGACTTCGATCAGGAAGGTAGTTTTCGATGCCGAGACTTACAGCGTTGAGACCGTTGACGAACATATTCCTGCAGAAGGTGGTTCTGTAGTTGTAAAGGGTATTTCAAATGTGGCTTTCGATGTGGTTATCCCTGAAGAAGCTACCTGGCTTTCATACGTACAGACAAAGTCATCCTTCGAGATTACCTTCACTGCTGATGCCAATACAACAGAAACAGTTCGCGAGGCAGTGGTATCATTCGTACGTCAGGGTACAATGGAAGTCCTTATGACAACCAAGATCGCTCAGGCCGCAGCTGCCGCTCAAACAGAATTCGCGGAAAAGGTATGGAGCATTCCTGCTGTATTCGGTAATGGAAAGGACAGAAATATGACAATGGACTCTGAATATGTTTACGTAGCCGAGGCAGCTGGCGGAAACGGAATGATCAAGGCATTCAGCATCGCTGACGGTTCATATGTAAAGGATGTGAATGTCCAGACCTATACTCCAGCTGGTCTGACAAACGGTACTCACGCTATTTCCTGCGTCAGAATGATGCCTAATACAGACCCTGAACTCAACGATGGCAAAGATGTTCTTGTAGCTTCTAACCTGACTACAGGTGACGGAACTCAGAAACTGATCGTTTATGTATGGGCAAACGGAATAGATGCTGCTCCTCAATACTACGTCATTGACTCTGGAGTACGCCGTCTCGGAGACAAGTTCACAGTTCGTGGCAACTGTCAGTCAGGTGAACTTCTTTTCTTCGACTACGGAGATGGTAATGTCGTTGTCCGCGTAACTATGACAAAAGGCGTGATCGGTGCTTGGGGATCCCCTGAACTTTCATATGCCACAGGTCGTTATGCCTGTCCTATAAATGGTGCAAACAACATCGGTGAAGCAACTATCCATCCTGATATCGAATACGTATACGATTTCGCAGCCCCTACTAATCCATCTGAAATTCTCCTCACGACAAACGTTGGTGCAGGATACTTCAATCAGGTAGATGGAAATTCATTCGCTCTTGCGGACTGGGGCACAGACCCTAAGCTTGCTCAGTCATTCGGTTATAACTTTTTCGAGCACAATGGCAAGAACTACATCTCTTACGTGCAGATCAGCGCAGACCGAGGCAATGCAACCCTCAACATCATCGAGGACATAAACGGTGCAGCTGACTTCAGGGGTTCACTTGAAGCTAAGAAAGGACTCTTTACTGCAGACCTTCTCGAAACACCAGTAGCCGGCACAGCAGGCCACGGTGTAGGTGACTGCGCGACAGCTGTTAGCGACGGAGTAAGATACATCGCTATCCAGGGTCAGAATATGGGTATTTCACTCTACAGACTCAACTAATCCTAACGTCTGATTCATAAATACATTTTTCGGCGGCAATTTCTTCGGAGATTGCCGCTATTTTTGCGTCCCCACAGTGCTGTGGTGTGGTCTTTTTTACCTATCTTTGCAAAATTACAAGGATAATCAGGACTGCAAGACATATGAGAGGTAAAATCTTACTTTCTATGGCCGTAACATTGGCCACAATCTATTCTGTATCAGCCTATTCAAGGCCTGACAAATTGATTCCGAAACCTGTAGGATACACTACTGAGGAAGGAGTCTACACATTGAAGCCCAATGGGGCTGATATAAAAGTATATCTGAATACCGCACCATTCAATGCCAAAATTGCCGATCTTCCTGATTTCGCAAAGGAAGAAGCTTATGAGCTGACAATCGGCAAGAAAGGCGTAAAGATCTACGCCTGCACAGAAGAAGGAGCATTCAGGGGACGACAGACATTGGAAATGCTCCGTCTGCTTGATCCGACAGGTACTGTTCAATATTGCACAATCTTCGATTACCCGCGTTTCCGACACCGCGGAATAATGCTGGATGAATCACGCAGTTTCAAGGGGAAGGAATTTATCAAGAAGCAGATTGATGCTCTCGCTCTTCTGAAGATGAATGTGATGCACCTTCATCTTACTGATGCTGCAGGATGGAGACTCCAGATAGATGCTTACCCGAACCTTACTGACCACGTTGCCTGGCGCATAGGTGAAACCTATCACGAATGGGAAGGTCTCGGATATCCTTTCACAAATGCAGCAGATCCTAAGGCTTATGGAGGATTCTACACCAAGGAAGACATCCGCGAAATCGTGTCATATGCCGCTGAACGTCACATTGACATCATTCCTGAAATAGAGATGCCCGGACACAGTATGGAGGTGAACAGGGCCTATCCGGAGATTGCCTGTGTCGGCGAAGACGGCAAGCCAAGACCTTTTTCCTGGGATCTCTGCGTGGGAAATGACGGCACATTCGAGTTCCTGGAGACAGTTCTGGAAGAGGTCATTGAACTCTTCCCATACGAATATATCCATATCGGTGGCGATGAGGCCGTGAAGAAAGACTGGGAAGTCTGTGTGAACTGCCAGAAAAGAATGAAGGAAGAAGGTATGAAGCATAAAAATGAGCTTCAGGGATATCTTGTACGCCGCATAGAGGCTTTCCTGCGTGAAAGGGGCAGGACAGTAATCGGATGGGACGAGATTGTCGAGACCGGACTTCCGGAACAGGCTGTAGTGATGTCCTGGAGAGGTACACCCGGAGGAATCAAGGCTTCTGCTGAGGGTCACGATGTGATAATGTCCCCTAACAGTTACGTATATCTGGATTATTATCAGGACCTTATACGCAAAGAGCCTAAGGCTGTAGGACATATGCAGTCACTGCGCCACGTATATAAGTATGATCCTCTGAAAGGCATAGCCCCTGAATTCCATCATCATATCCTCGGTCTTCAGGGCAATCTCTGGTGTGAGTTGATTCCATACGCTGCACACGCTGAATATATGCTGTATCCACGAGCTTTCGCAATCGCAGAAATCGGATGGACCCCACAGGAAAAGAGGGAGTTCTTCCAGTTCCGCGAGCGTTGTCTGACAATGATAACAATATTCCGCGCAATGGGATACAATACATTCGACCTTTTCAATGAAAGTCTCCGCGCACAGACAGGAAGACTCCGCTTCGATGACCCCACCTTCAAACTTCTTTAAATTATGAGCATAAACATCACACTGGAAAACGGAAGCAAGGCTCCTATATACAAACAGCTTGTGGAAAAATTCGAAGATGCGATACGCTCAGGACAGCTGAAACCCGGCGAGCTGATTCCATCAATGAATGATTTCGCCACACAACTCGAGATTTCAAAGGAAACCGTAAAGAAAACATACGGAATATTACGAGAGAAGGGACTTCTCATCCCCCAGCAGGGAAAGGGGTTCTATGTAGCGGAAGCGTCGGAGAGTTCGAAGCCGAAGGTATTGGTCCTTTTTGACAAACTGAGCATCTATAAGGAGGTTCTTTTCAACTCCCTCGCTGAAGAACTCGGTGAGAAGGCTGATCTGACAATCCTGACTCACAATCAGGATCTGGAGCTCTTCACATATTATCTGGATTCATCATTGGACAAATATGATTACTATGTGATCAGTCCTCATTTCCCTCTGGACGAAAAATCTCAGGCTCAGGCTACGAAGCTCATAGCACGAGTGCCGAACCGAAAGCTCATTATGGTAGACCACTGGCTTCAGAGCTATACTGGCAATTATGGCGCCGTATATCAGGACTTCGAGAATGATGTTTACGACGGTCTGAAACAAGGTCTGGACAAACTTAAGAACACAGCTGTCCTTAAGGTGATCACAATGGCATCCAGCCTCTACGGACCTATGATCTGCAAAGGAGTGGACCGTTTCTGTCTGGAGCATAATATCCCGGTAGAATTTATGACTTCAGCACCGGAGAACATCAGTCCGAATGAAACTTACCTTGTAATCAATTCCCAGCTGGACTCCGGACTCGCTGCTCTGGCACGAAGCATCAAAGCTAAGAATCTGGAAGTCGGAAAGGACGTATTCATCATATCATACAATGAATTCGACCTCAACGAGGTCGTGCTCAACGGGCTTTCGACCATTTCCACCGATTTCAAGCAGATGGGCCGCACTGCTGCAATGATGATATTGAACCGAAAAAGCTGGAAGGTGCACTGCGACTTCAAGATGACTCGACGCGGTTCGTTCTAGTAGAGATTCAACAGATTGACTATCAACACAATACAATGCCTGCGTGCTCCCTATGGGGAGCACGCAGGCATTGTAACTCATTGTCCAACAGGGAAATAAATCCTTCTTGTTACTTTTCAAAAATCAGGACTGTAATTCCGTTCTGGCCAAGAGTGAGCTTCGAACCGTCTGCAGCGACGCGTACATCGCCGATCGACTCGCATTCCACGAAACGATAACCTGGAACTGATATCTTTCCTGATGCGCCATCTGCCTTAAGTGTGGTGGCAACAATCGCAAGACGGTCTCCACCTACATATCCACGGGCGATGATATCATCGGAAGAGCAGGTAAATCCGTCCATATGCACAAATCGGCCTGCACCAAGGAGAAGTTCCGGATATTTGTGACGGATGGCATTGATCTGAGCGAGATAGCCCTGATAATGCGGTGTCTCATCGATGAGACCGCGACAGCGGAAAATCTCGATATCATTGACCAGACCCTTGAGCAATGTATTGTTCGCTCTTCGCTCTACATCAGTGTCATCACGCAGGCAACGGTCTGACCAGATTACTTCAGGGAAGGTATATTTGAACCATTCAGGGAAGCTGTAAGGCTCTGCTGTGAACTCGACGATATGAACGAAATCGCAGAACTGAGAAGTGCAGTCACTGAGCCACTCTGTACCAAGGCAGAACTCAGGATCGATGGCTTTTATATGGTCGCGGATTTCTTTCAATGCCTCTGCCTTATAGCGGCCTGTATAGATGTCCTGTACAGGGAATTCACGCGAACGGTCCCAGTTCGGGAACTCCTCTGCCACTCCCAGCTGGTCATAGAAAACGGCGTCAGCTCCATAAGACATTGCCCTGTCTGCCCACTCCAGCAGCATATCTCGCCACTCACGGTCAGCCATATTGGCGATAGAGAATGTGCGGGTATCATAATATCCGAGGGTGGTTCCTTCTCCGGTGAACTTGTAATGTTCGGCGAACTCGGCACCTGTATTGTCCCTGTTCACGGCCTTCTTTCCGTTACCCTTCATATACCAGTCACTCTCACGGTCTACCAGACGGCCGTTGTAATAGAGTACGAGACGGTTTCCATCTGCACGGTAATCAGCGATCGCCTTCTTCCAAGCCTCTTCCCCACCCTGTGTCTCATCGATATAATAGTTAGGATAGCCGTTGTCCATACCATCGCTCCACCAGCCGAATGCAAGGACAGTATTGCAGCCTACACTCTTTCCGCAGTCATTGATACGGCCGGGAAGATCGGAATATTTACGAAGGTATTCGCCATACTGATGCTTGAAGATAATACGTTGCCAGCCTGTCATTTCCTTCACCCACTGAGGGACATCCTTCTTATCCCACCAGGTATCCATCCACTCGCGGTAGATATGGGAAGTCTCTGTCCAGGAGCCCATATATGGTTTCAGGATGCTGGTATTGTTAGACCAGGTATCGCCGCACATTGCATTGGGATAGCGGTAGAAACCGGCTTCGAGACGGTCGAACTGATTCGGTGCGGACGGATATGCTCTAAGGCCGTGCCAGGTCTGCTGAAGGCTCTGGTCGTGGCTTCCGAAATAAAGGCCGTCTTCCTCACCGACGAAGGCGTAGCAGTTAGAAGCAGCGTGACGCGGGTACTGAAGGTCATACTGACGGAAGTACTGGTCCGGCTTCATATAGAGGGTTTTAGGATTGACATTGACAATAAGGTCAATTGCGTCATTGTGAATCTGTCCGCCGGTGTGGGTAGTAAGAAGCTTATGGCCTTCCGGTAGCGACATATCCCCCACAAGAGGATATTGGAGCTCGCGGATGATGGTATGAGGCTCATTATTGGCTATGACGGAGCCGAAGCGTATTCCGCCGTCTTCGAGCGAGAGAGTAAGAGTCAAGTCCACATCAAGCATCTGACCTCTGTGAGCCAGGCCTTTATAAGCTATGGTAATGATACCGTCGCTTAGGCTGACGACTGGAGTATTCTCAGTAGGATCAATCTGCATTTCCTTTTCCTCGTGTGTATTGTAGAACATCCTCCAGAGACCTGATCCACCAGCATAATTGTGCCCTGTCTCTTTATTTTTAAGGACAAGAAGACTTCCGTCTTCACCTACCTTTACCTCGACTATGCCGTCGCTGAGGGTATATCCTTTTGCTGACAAAAGGGCATCATCGGATGTCTGAGCAGTATTCCCGGTCCTGGTGCCGCTGCATCCGATGGCAAGGGCAATTGCTGTGATAATGGTTAAAATTCTTTTCATAATCGTATTTTGTTCTTTTTAATAGATTCTCACGTCGCTCTTCGAGCTCCTCAGAATGACAGGGAGGCTTCGAGCTCCTCAGAATGACAGGGAGGCTTCAAGCTCCTCAGAATGACAGGGAGGCTTCAAGCTCCTCAGAATGACAGGCTATCGGCGCATCGGGTTATCGGCAATGAAGCGGCAATACTCAAGATACATTTCCCGATCCTTCGCATCAGGCGAGGTAGCAAGTTCGTACATAGCATTGGTTCCTGAATATGTGGCGATACGGGCCTTGCCGTAATAACCGGCTTCTTTAAATCTTGTCATATAGTCACGCAGAAGCTGCTTGTTGCGGGCCGCCTGCGGATTAGGCTTGCCCTTAGCTGTACCCTGAGCGTCATTGTCCGTACGGACAGTCTCGAGAATGGAAGAACTTGTACGTGGCACGCCTTCCTCCCATTGGCTCCATCCCGGTTCTCCGTGCGACCCTTCGAATTCGATCTCCATTCCGTGACCGTAAGCGGCCATTGTATTGAAGACCCAGCTCCAGGATTTCTTCTGCTTCTTCTCGGGATAGTCCCAATATTTGTTCGGCTGCAGCCAGGTGTAATCGATGCCGAGCTGAGCAGTCATATCGAAGCCGTCTGCCTGATAATAAGGGATCCAATACAGGCCGTATTTCATTTCGTGGAGATAGTCCGAAACATCAGGAAGGATCTTGTCCCATCTCTTATATCTGTAGTTCCATCCGGAAGGTCTGGCGACAAGAATTTCCGAAAGGATATAGAAGCCCGCAAGCTCAATATGCTGAGGATCAGCCTTTTCCCATAGTTCACGAACGTAGTCGATATACCATCTGTATGCAAGCACCTGATCTGAAACATTGCTGAAATCAAGTCTGCGTCCGAATGCCTCTCCCCAATATGTGGTGGAAGAAGCCTTATCAGAGAAGTATTCCAGCATAATAGGATCCGGCATTGTCATCACGACCTTATGCCTGAAGCCGGGCTGTCCGATACGGGCAACGGCATTTCCTATGGTACGGTCCAGAACATCTATGACTCTTCCTTCCCCAAGCCACCACCCGGCAAAATCCTCCCAGGAATCCTTTCCGGCCGACTTTCCGTTTCCGTCAGCGATGCAGAGAGTGGTTCCACGGCTGGCATCCACACCTCCGATAAACAGGAAGGCCTCGTGAAGCCATTTCTCAGATCCGTCAGAATCAGTAAAGGTCACGTGGGGCTTCAATCTGTTTTCATCCCACTCTTTCGGAATCTTGTCCGACACGCCTCCTGACAAGAGATCCAGATCTGCAAATGACGGAATCTCCTCTCTCGATGCTTCCCAATCATAAAGGGAAGGAGTCGTCACAGTGAAGGAGACTATCTTGCCATATACATCCCCGAGCACTCCAACACCATAAATATTATAGTCGGTTTCTTTTTCCAGTCCTCTGATGAAGAGCTGCCGGTCTTCAGCCTTGACTCCGTTCTTCACGATGTACTCGGCTGACGGCTCGTTTTCTCCGACCTTCAATGCAAGACCATAGACAGCATCGGTATTGATGCTGCGGATATCCATCAGGACTCCGTCAAGATAAAAACTGCTGAAGTTCATTTCAATGACAGGAGTCCTGACATATTCAGGGGCCTTTTCCTTGCAGGAGATTGCCAGGAATGCCAATATCAAAAATATACAGTATCGGATTTGCCTCATCACTTTTTCAATGGATTTCCAACGACGAATTTACAGAGTTTATGGTAAATCTCCATATCTTTCTCGTCCCGTGAGACTGCAAGCTCGTATAATCCGTTGGTTCCTGCATAAAGGACGAAAGGCACCTCTCCATATAGTCCCCTTGCCTGAGCATTGTCGAGATATTCCAGAAAACGGCCCTTATTACGCTCCGAATATGGATTCGGCTGACCATTCTTAAGATAGCTGAGAATAGAAGAGGTCAATGGCTCACCGTGAGTACCCTCCAGCTCCAGTTCCATTCCCAGATTATGATCTCGGATTTTCTTCTCGATCTGATCCCAGCTCCATCTGGCATCAGTCCAATAGTAATTAGGCTGCATCACCGCAAGGTCAAATCCGAAATCCTTACAGTACTCGATACCCGGAGCCATTGCATAAGGCACCCAATACAGACCTTCGTTCAAGGAATGGCAGTAGTCAGCCACAGCCTTGATGGTCTTGTCGTGCTCCTTATACTCGTAACGGAAACCTCCCGGAACGGAAAGTTCCTCCGAAAGCACATAGAAGCCGATGAGTTCCACATACTTGTATCCTGCCTGGGCAAATCTGGCGCGAACCTGGTCAACAAGCCACAGATATGCCTTGATGCGATCCTCTGTCTTGGAAAAGTCAAGAGCCACACCATCAAGTTCACCCCAGTATACTGTGTTCCTGTTCTCGCCCTTCATAGCCTTGGTGTAATGTTCGAAATAGACAGGATCAGGAAGAGAGAAGATGATTCCGCGTTTCGAGGGTGGATTTCCTATCCTTCTTGCAGCGTCTGCGATACATTCATCAAGCGCATTCAAACCATTTTCCTGATCAAACCAATAATCGAGCTGTCTGAGCCAATGTTCCTTACGGGATGAATAGCGGCCGTCATTTGCAATCGAGTAAGTGACAGCATAATCATCATCCCAGAGTTCCATCAGGATCATATTGTCGAACAGCCAATGCTCCTGACCGTTTTCATCCTTATAGAGAACTGTCTTTTCGAAACGTTCTTCAGTCCATAGATAAGGGTTACGGGCACTGTGTCCACCGTAACAGATCGCAGCGTCAGCTATCGGACGGATTTCATCCCTTTCCCATTTATAAAGATTTTTCTGCGGACCGCAGGAACTAAATATCATTGCAGCGGAAACCACTGCAATGATATTGGATAAAATATATTTCATATCGTCATTCAGAAATGAAACCAGCATTAAGCTTGAATACTGAAATACCTACATTCTGGATCATCACAGCCATATAGGTCTCGCCGTTGATTTCACGGACCACGCAGTCACCGGTAGAGTGGGTTGCAGGGCAAGGTGAAACCACTGATGCATCCATACCGTCCTGTACCGGAGCTTCGAATACGACCTTCTGGTTCTGGAGCACACTGAGGAATCCTTCCGGAGTTCCGGCGAGATCGGCAATCACCTTCACGTTACCCTGAGCCTGGCTTGGATCAACAGCTACGTAAGCGATATACTTAAGTCCTGTCTTGGCGTCAGAGAAGAAGTTATATCCGTGAGTGAGCGGCATACCAAGGTCTGCTGTCGAAGCGAACACATTGCCGGATACATTACCAAGGTAGTGGGCGCTTGCAGTAGATGACACAAGGAAGCCTGCAGGTATATCCGATCCTGCCTTTGGAGTACCAGGATATACATATGCAGAACCGATACAGCTTGCTGCATCAAGGACTGAAGCATTGTAATCGAAGCGGCCTCGTGCATAAGCCAGACCATCAGCTCCCGGCCACTCTCCGATACGGCCATCCACCATTGCATAACGGACAATATTACCTGTATTATAGTCCTTCAGGTAGATCTCTCCATTGTTCCAGCTTCCTAATACAATATACTTGTCACCAAGACGACGGCCAGAGTCCTCAACCATACTGAGTGAAGGAGCACTGTCGATACCATTGAGCCATACATAGAAATGCAGATGCGAACCGTCACCTAGCGAAAGGCAGCAGGCCGAAAGGATATCCTGACCTCCATTCACAGCCGGATCGGTATTAGGAATCATCCTTACGCAAGAGAGAGTATGTGTACCGCCTGCGATACCCTCTACATTCACATTCTTCACCTGTGCAGGATCAGTGATGCTTACAGCCTTGAGGATTGCATCTCCACCGGCAGACTGCGGTATATATATGTACTGATCGTCCATAGTGATGTTACGTGCATCCGAGAGGCCGAATGTTGCCTGCCAAGGATTAGTCGACGATGTAGCATAGATACCCCACTGACGGGTAAAGAGCTGTGGCGGGATAGGTTCAAGGCCCTTGACAACGACATATGTAAGTCCATTGCTGATCTTCACGCCGTCTACCGACATTCCCGAAATCTTGAGAGGAACGACATATCCGTCCCAATCTTTCTTGATAAGGCCGGTCTCCGGATCTTTAAGGACAGCTGTATTGAGTGTCACAGGATAGAGGACATATCCCTCTCCCGCTTTGATGACAGGGTCGGCACCTACAGTCACGAGTCCTTCCGGAGCTGCTTCATAGTTTGTACCGTTCACTTCATTATAAGCGGCGATAAGAGCATTATCCACTTCAAAATCCACAGTAAGATCGATTCCGGGGATAGCCTTGTCGATGCGGACTGTGATATCCATTGTCTCTGAAACAGGCTCTGATTCCCACTCGTAGGTACGGCTAAGGAGAGTCTGCTCGGCTGTCACTGTAGAAGTCACGAGGTTAAGGATGAAGATCTGACGACCCTCGTTCACCTCAAGACCCTCTGAACGGAGAGCCACAGGAATACAGTACTGGTTTGCCGGTTCCTGTTCCATAAAGGCAGCAACCTTGGCGATATCCCAGGATACGGTAACCGGCTTGGTCACATCATCAACGCCGAAAGTAAGACTCTCCGCGCTGAAAGAGTAGAGATCCTGGTCATCAGGAAGCGGGAAATATTCTACGCCATACTGGTCATTGTAATTCTTGAGGTCGAAATTTGAAGTAGTGATGTTTACCACACCTTCATTCATTCCCTTACCGCTCTTGATCACGTCGATATCGTATGAACCGCCATAAAGAGGGAGGGTAAGCACATTCTCACCGGCTTTGTTGTTGAAACCGAATGAGTCATCAGGCAGAAAGTTGTTTCTGTCATCAGCACAAGACGCTACGGCAGTAATCGTCAGTGCAGAAAGCAAGATATTTCTGAAAATCTTCTTCATATTCATTCAGATTAGAATCCGTAGTTCTGTGTAAGGTTGGTCATCTCGGCAAGCTGATCCGAGTCGAACGGGAAGAGATAGTCTCTCTTAGTGAACTTCGCGTGCTTTGCAAGCGGGAAGTCTTCGCTTGAACGAACCCAGGAATCGTGATAATCCACAGGATCATTAAGATTCAGAGTCCAGTTCAATGTCGGGAAGTTCTGCTCTGCAGTCATCCAGCGGGTATTGTCATAGAAGTGCATAGGTCCCTCGATAGCGAACTCGATCATCTTCTCCTGCTTGAAACACCATCTGAGAAGCTGAGGATCGGATGTGATGCCCGGATAAGCCTCTTCAAGATTGTTGAGACCGGCACGGTTGCGGATCATATTGAGATACTTGACAGCCTCGTCGTAATCTCCGGTCTCGATACAGCACTCGGCATAGTTGAAATAGATTTCTGCAAGACGGAAAGCCGGGTATACATACTTGATCTGCTGATAATCAGATCCTACGTCAAGAGGATTATCTGCCTTGTAAAGACGTCTCCAGGCATAACCGAAATAGTTGTTTGTAGAAGTCTGGTCCCAACGCTGGCAGAGTGCTCCTGAGCCTCTCCAGAAATGGCATCTCATATCTTCTGCAGTCCAAGTTGTAGAAGAAGTCTTAGGATTGGTCATTGTCTTGAGCTTAGGGTCGCAAGGCCAATAGTATCCGTTAGGAACAAGTGATGCATAGTAGCGTGGCTCACGTCCGATCGTAGAGTTATGTGCCTCGAACTCACCTGCCCACTCAGCCTCGAACTGGGTAGTCATACTGAAACCTTCCGAAACATAACCTGCCTGGTCGTCGATGACCGGCTTGGAGTAGTCATCCATTCCTGTCGTTCTGTCATAACCTGTCACAGGATAGCGTCCTGACTCATACATTGCATAAGCGTCCACGAGCTTGAATGAAGGAGTGAGTGACTGCCAGCCCTCTACTGTTATATTACGAGGAGCACAAGCGCCGACGAATCCGCCTGAACGGCCGAGCCAGTCTTCATAGAAGTTCATCCACCATCCCCAGATAGTTTCCTCATTCCACTGTTTGAAGAATATATTCTGATATGCGCGGATACCGTCAGTGAACTTATCTCCTGTAGCTTCCGCACCTGCCTGAACAAGGCTGTAATAATTAAGGTCGATAAGATCCTTCGCTGCCTTTTTTGCAGCCTCCCACTTAGAGGCATCGTAATTCTGAGGGAAAATCTCATTGCCATAATAGTTGGTCATTCCAGCATAGAGCTTGTTGCCGTTATACAGCGGAGAAGCCACATAAAGGAGCACTCTTGACTTCAGAGCCATAGCAGCTCCCTTGGTAGCACGGCCCATATCCGATCCTTCCTGGAGACCAACCTCGGTTATGCTCATAGGAAGTATCTCGATACACTTGTCCAGCTCGCTTACGATGAAGCTGATGTTCTCGTCAAGGGTATTTCTGTCGAGTTCCGCACCCATAATGTCAGAAGGAGCCGCCTTGTCGCCCCATACGATCACAGGGCCGTATGTTCGGAAAAGGCAGAAATAATAGAATGCTCGCATAAAACGGGCTTCAGCCTTCATATACTCACGAACGGATTCATTATCCTCCTGATTCAGATGAATATTTTCGATCACAAGAGTACAATGGGCGATTGCCTTATAATAATTCTCCCAAAGGTTGTAACCTGTAACGGAAGCAGGACTGTAGTCACCTACACGAAGGTCGAATACATTGTTCGCATAAGCGGAAGCATTGACCTGACGTGCATCAGTACGGCCTGAGAATCCTCCCTCTGTGGTAGCATCCACCGGATTCTCTTCCTTAGGCAGATAGGCGTACATATGTGCCGCGAGCTGACGAGCTGTTCCTCTCTTGCTGAACATCTCTTCGATGGTTGCCTGATCCTGAAGCTCTACATCGAAATAAGAGTCGCAGGACACTGCACCAAGCGCAAGCACAACGAATGTTGATAATGTATAGATTATTTTTTTCATAATGTGTCTGTTAGAAGTTGATGTTCAATCCGAGACTTACGTTACGGGTGATAGGGTATCTTGCACCTGTAGCCGTTTCAAGTTCAGGATCCCAAAGCTTGAATTCCGAGAAGGTCAGGAGGTTGGTTCCAGCCACATAGAGGCGGAGAGCCTGGATACCGGCCTTCTTTGTCCACTTCTTAGGGAATGTATATCCTATCTCGGCGTTCTTGAGACGAAGGAAGCTCATATCACGTGTCCAGTAGTCTGATGTCTGGGTATTGTTATTCGAGCGTGTTGTTCCAAGTCTAGGATATGGAGCGTTTACATCCTGATTTTCAACAGTCCAGTGTCTTTGAGCCACATCCTTGAACACCTGACCGGTGAGCTGAGGTGATGATGATGCACCGTAAAGGTTGGTACCACCGATCTGACGTGTCACGTTACCGACTCCGCTGAAGAATACTGAAGCATCGAATCCCTTGTAACCTATACTGAGACCGAATCCGTAGTTGATTTCAGGGATGGCTGTGTATCCGATTGCCACCTTGTCATACTGGTCGACATAACCGTCTCCATTGATATCCTTGTATTTGATGTCTCCGGGCTGAACATCACCGAATGTCTGCTCCGGCCAATTGTCGATATCTGCCTGATCCTTGAAGAGGCCGCAGGAAATCAGGCCCTTTCTCTGATTGTATGCAAATCCCACTTTGCTGAGATATTCCTCTACCGGAGTAGGCTGGTCATCATAGATGAGGCGGTTACGGTTGAATGTGAAATTACCTCTTGCAGAAATTGAAAGACCGTTTGCGAATGTATGGTCATATACTACAGACATATCAAAACCTCTGTTGAGCATCTCTCCGATGTTCACACACTGGTCCTTCTGGAGACCGATGGCAGATGGGGTTGACTGACGCATCAGGAAGATGCCGTCACGGTAGTCACGGAAGAGGTCTGCCTGGATAGTAAGGTCATTGAAAAGACCGATTTCGATTCCGACATTGCCCTTTGTAGCCTGCTCCCACTCTACTTCAGAGTTACCCATCTCGGCAGTAGTGATACCCTCCACTGTCGTATAACCTGTTGCGGAAGAGTTAGGTACAGTACCCCAGGCTGCTCCTGTTGCACTTGTATTGATAGTGGTATTGTAAGCGAAACGACGGCTTCCGCCGATCTGGTCGTTACCTACCGAACCGTATGATGCCTTGAACTTGAGAAGATTGATCACATCTGAAACACCTTCCCACCAAGGTTCGTTGCTGATCATATAGCCGACTGCGACCGCAGGGAAGAATCCGAAGCGATGGCCGGGCGCGAAGTTCTCCGATCCGTTGTAACCCATATTGAACTCGAAGAAGTAACGGTCCTTGTATGAGTAGGTAGCACGTGAAGCCACACCCATTGACTTGTAAGGGAAGGCCTCGATGTATGAGTCCGGATGAGTATGGGAGAGTGAACGCATACTGTAGAGGACCATTGCGCTGACACGGTGGGCATATGCGAACTGACGCTCGTAGTTGACAGATCCCTCGAAGTTTATGTAGCGTGTACCGCTGTGTAACGTTTCGAGCGTGATGTAACCTGCAAAGTCGTCAATGACTTCGTACTGAAGAGGTCCGAGAGGATTTTCCTCTGTAGGCTCGCCTCTTCCGATGGCTCTGTAGGTCTTGGGCAGGATGCTGCGGTTGAGGGTATTGTTGTTTGTAGCATCGAAAGAGAATGCCACACGTGCTGTAAGACCTTCTGTAACGAAGTCCGAGAAGTCCTGTGTAAGAGACACTGTCGACTGAGCCACATTGCTGCTTGTATTCGAGTAACCACGCTCGTTAAGGAGGTTGTAAGGGTTAGGTGTGCCCTTTATGGAAGCAAGTGTACCGTCAGAATACTTGAGCGGAATCGCTGTAGGGGTCATAGTCATTGTCTGTGTAAGAAGAGCATCAAGACCCGCAGCAGGAGAATTCTTCACTGTGAACTGTGTCGACACGTTCATACCGAGCACTGTCGAAGGTGTGAGATTGATATCCACATTCGTACGGAAATTGAATCTCTGGTAGCTCATCTGTGCATCGTAACGGTCGTTGGCGGCAGTATTGAGGATACCGTCTTCAAGGTAGTACGAACCACCCACATAGTAACGGACACTCTTGGTTCCGCCCGATACACCTATGTTTGCCTTGGTGGTCATCGCCTGATTCTTGAATGTCTCGCTCACCCAGTCCACTGCCGGATAAAGGTCAGGATCGGCTCCCGGAAGACCCATTGCTGTAGCAAGGTACTGCTCCTTCTGATAGTCATTGAATATCTCAGTCTGACCGCTGTTGACATACATATTGTTAAGGAAGTCGATGAAGTCACCTGTGCTCGCCATTTCAGGGAGCTTAACAGGAGAAGTCATACCTGTCTCTACCTTTACAGAAAGCTGAGGCTTCGACTCTGCACCACGCTTTGTAGTGATGAGCACGATACCGTTTGCACCGCGTACACCATAAAGCGCTGTTGCAGATGCATCCTTGAGGATAGAGAGGGAAGCAATGTCTTCAGTGTCCACCATATCCATACTACGTTCCACACCATCGACAAGGATGAGAGGTGTAGAGTTCGCACCGAAGGTACTCACACCACGGATCCAGAAATCAGCGGAGGCACCAGGCTCACCGGTCTTCTGAATAGCCACGACACCGGCAAGTTTACCGGCGAGACTTGTAGAAAGATTACCCTGACTCTGGGCAAGGGTTCCCATATCTACAGTACTGATGGATCCGATTACGGACGCCTTTCTCTGAGTACCGTAAGCTACCTTCACTACTCCGTCAAGCTCATTGGCGGCCGGAACGAGTTTTATGGTAAGTCTTGTCTGGTCACCGACTTTGACTTCCTCGTCAAGGTATCCGAGGAAAGAAGCCACGAGCACGTCTGAAGGAGATACTGAGATATTGAACCTACCCTGGTCGTCTGTCATAGCGCCACGGGTTTCCCCTTTTACCACAACGTAAGCTCCGGCAATTCCTGCATCCGTTTCATCCAGGATGACACCGGTGACATTTCTGTCCTGCGCAAATGCTGAAAGCATCGCGCAAGAGGACATAAGGCATAGTGCAAGCACTCTCCTCAGTCCATTCATACGTTTTGTCAACATCATAATAGTCAGTTAGTATTTGTTATTGTTAATTTACAATGAAGTGACTCCGATCAGTACGGTACCCTGTATGTCATCCAGCACGGAGATCCGGATATTTTCAGGAATACCTTTCCTGATCTCGCTTTCCATCAGGTCGAACGATCTGGAAATCTGCCCTCCGAAGAAAAGATGTCTGATTCCCAGACGTTCAAGAACCGGACGGGCACCGCAGGCGTAATGACGGGCTGCAGTGCTGAAGGCTTCGAGAGCATTCTTATCTCCCATTCTCGCCTTTGTCGCTATTTCCTTCACGTCCTCACCTTCTTCAAGAACTCCTCCCAGCCGGTCATAGTAACGCAGGATGGCTCTTCTTGAAATGTAATCTTCGAGTATTCCGTCTTCATAGGGAGCATTCCAAAGATTCACGGCAGGAGATCCTGTTTCGGATTTCTGAATGACTCCATCCACCGAATATGCGAAACCAAGTCCCGTTCCGAATGTAGAGATAGCCACATTGCCCTTTCTGAGGGAATCATCCGCTGTCAGAGCACCGAGAAGGGCACCATTTACATCGTGCACGAATGCAAGACGTACCTCCGGACCTATGACATCACCGAGAATCCCGCGAAAAGAACGTCCGTATACCGAAGCGAACTTATGCTTCATCAGAAAAACGCCTTTTTCATAATCAAAGGGGCCCGGCAACGCCGCACATACCGCCTCGACCGAAAGTCCTGCTTCCTGCGCACGTTCCACCTGCACGGAGACTGCTTCCCTGAAAGAAGTTTCTATCTCTTCAGCAGATCCGTCAGATGATATCGGAACAATCACAAAGCTACCCTCGACTGCGCCTTTTCCTGCTATACCGAGGGATGACTTGACGAATGTGCCGCCGACATCAAGAAGGACTATGCGTGAATTACTTCTCATCGTTCTCGAATCCCTCACGAAGTGTGGTCTTGTGGATGCTTATCGGCTCCTTGCCAAGATTCTCCACTACATACTTGCCCATATCTGCAGGAACACATACTATGTCCATAAAGTCCATATCATAGCATCGTTCCGGATATTCCACACTGCGCACACGCGCTCTGTCACCGTCAACAAGGGTGAGTACGTGGAACTTTTCGTTCTTAGTATCCTGCTCGCACATCTTTTCGAACTCGAGACGACGGAGGGAAATATACATCTGAGGATTCTCGCCGAGGATATACTCCTTCCATCCCTTTCCCTCAGCATCGAGGCGCGGCTTCTGAACGATATAGTCCTTGTTCTCAGGATCGTGGATGGCCGAATATCTTCTCTCCTGGTTCACGACCTCTTCACCGAGCTTGGTGTGGATTGGACGCTGTTTTCCATCGAAATCCAGTCGGAGATAGTCATACATCTTATATGTATACGAACCGATTGTAAGCGATCCGATCTCGAGGATCACCTGGTTTCTTCCGCTTGAATGGATAGTTCCGGCAGGAAGCATCACCTGAAGACCGGGAACTGACGGCTCATAGCTCACATACTTCTCATAATCACAAGGAATCTGCTGAGTATCAGCCGCTTCTATATCCTTGAAGAACTGAGGTATGTCAGCATCGTCACGGAAGCCGATATATGTCTTTGCATCCTGTCCGGTGACAACGACATAGTAGCTCTCATCCTGACGGCCGAACTCATTGTAGTTCTCCACATTGTATTTTCCACCAGAGTGGCACTGGATACTCATATTACCGGTCGAATGGTAAGAGTCATCCCAATTGAAACGGATCGGGAAATATCCCTGGTACTTGTTGACAGCCTTCTCACCCATAAGACTGATGCCCTCCTTGTGAACGAAAGAGCAGTAATTGATGTCGAGCATCTCCTTTTCAGCCTCGACCAGGACACTGACCTCCATCGGGATGAAATCGAATACCCAGGCAGCATTTCTCATTTCCTGAGGAAGGTTGCGGTACTTCTTCATATATGAACCTCCCCATACTCCCTCGAGATAGCAAGGCTTGGCACGGAAAGGATACTTGACCAGCTGTGCACATATGTCAGCGAATGATTCGAAAGGCATCATCTGAAGACGCTTCGGATCATTGTCAAGGAAGAAGTAGTCAGGTACATTGTTCTTCCAGAGGTCCTTTCTGAGCTGTACTGCACACTCGAAGTCGCAGTAGTAGCAACGACGTATGATGCGGTTGATTATGCCGGGACGTTCCTTTCCGATATTGGCATACTCGCCTCCTCTGATGCGGAGCATCGCCTTCATCGGAGTAATGTCGAACCAGCATTTCACATCGTACATATCACGAAGTTCCGGAATCATCGATCCATATCCGGCAACAACAACGAGCTTGCCCGGAGTCTTCATTGCCGGCACATAGTGACTGAAGTCTGCCACCTTGGCTTCGTCAAACAGACCTATATATCCACCGTGGTACAGCTTACCGAAAAGGAGTGTAGGGTCGATCTTCGTATCCCAGATAAGAAGCGGATCGATCATATCGTCGATTTCCTTTCCTGGCTTGAGAACAGCCTTGAGCGAATCAACTGCCTCGAATTCGAAGCCATTTATCACACACTCGCGTGCGAGAAGGTTCAGGAAAAGATTCCAATTGGCTGTGGTGTAGCCGTCAATACCGACGATTACACCTTCTGCCTTTACTTTATCAGCGATTTCTGCTACAAATTTCTTAGCGACGTTAGGAGTGCCGCCTGATACTATCGAATCAATTGTCTTTTCTGAAAGTTTCGGTCTGTTGATCGGCTTCGGATCGTCAAACGGAAACGGATTATACATAAAGCTCATTGTCTAATATCTTTCTAATTTCAATTCAACATTGCCTCGCCCTAAATCCCTCCCTCGGGGAGGGACTCCGCCCCAGAAGGGGCGGGTCGGCGAGCCGACTTATTATTGTTACATTATTTAATATTATAGAATTCGAATCCCATAATCTCGGCGAAATCTTCGAGTTCCTTGCGCCAATCACCGTCCACAATGGCATAATGCTGAGTCGCACCGATGCGGAGAACCTGTTCCCAAAGCTCCTTTACAGGAACGACAGGCTTGAATATAGTGTGACTGTATGTAGCAAGAAGGTGTTTCTTGTCGCTCTGAGGAGTATCCTTCTCCGAAAGACTTTCTGCCAGGAATGTTATCAGCTTGTACTTTCCGTCTTCCTCATAAAGACCTGCCACAGTCTTCATTCCAGGGCTGAAACGATACCACGCGAAAGGTGCTCCTGCATACTTCCAATGAGTCTTTGCAAAACGTACGTCACGCGAAATGATGACATTCTCCTGCCAATCCGGATCATTGTGGTCATTAGGACCGGCGTGACCACCTGCGAATGTACCGAAATCGTCCTCGATATGGAACGGCTCCACGAAATTGACATTCTTTCCTGTCATAAGCTTAAGGACGTAAGTGATGATTCCCGCTCCTATATCAGCCTCAGGTACCAGCACGCTCACATTCTCATTGAACCACTGAGGATAGAATCCCGCACGGCAGCCCGCTGTCTTGAAAGTAGCCTGGTCGATATCATTGTAAACATAGCAGTCGATATCGTTCTTTTCCGCAAGCTTCCTGATACCGAGTGTCGCCTTCACGCAACCGATGAACTTGTCATATTCGACATCATCCATCATCTTGTACTTGCCTGTGAGTTCGTCAGCATATGTCTTCACCTCCTCATCAGTAAGACTATCTATCTCGATGCCGTAATCGCTGTATGGTATGTAATGAATCTCAGGACCTATCTTGGTAAAGAGGTCGTAATTGTCAATATAAGTGCTCCACATAGCCTCGTTCATATTGGCCATAAGTCCTACATTGGACTTGCGGAGTATCGCACGGGTCCTGGCTGCATTTGCATAGATGCGGAGCTTCTCGGTGATCTGCTCGCGTGTTCCCATTATTGTCTTGACATTCCTGCGAGGTATCCTCCTGATGCTTCCGGAGCCTTCGAGCGAGCCCACAAGCGTACCGGCACATAGATAATCCACGAAATCGTCCTCATCGAGAGTAGTCTCGAAAGTCATCTTCGGCTTGGCCACATTACAGAAGATGATCGGGATTTCAGGACAATCGCGGAGGAATCTGATCCAGGCGAAGTCCTCGCTCCAGGAAAGAAATTCCGCATAGATAAAATCCACCTTCTCGGCATAGAAAAGATCCATTGCCCTCTGGGCATCTTCTCTTTCGTATGTGATACCGGGATACACAATGTCAAGGAAGTCCATTGTACCGAGGATTTCCTTGACAGCTTTCTCTTTTCTTTCACCATATGTTCCGCGCTGCGGACCGGACAGGTTCTTGAATCTTGGGGAAGCGATGAGCAGCACACCTGCTTTCGGCTTCCTGGCTTTCATTTCAGCTTTCATTATAGTTACTTGTTTATCTTATCATAATCCTTCTGATAGCTGGTCTTGCTTACTACCAGCATCAATATGCCGCAGACAACCCACACGACTCCGAGCACCGGGAAAGTAGCAGAAAGGCTTCCCATACTGTCCTTCATAGCACCGAGGATGACCGGTGCAAGGGCTCCCACTGCAAAACCGGTAGTGATGAGCGCGCTTGAACAGGAAGCGTGAAGTCTTGAAGGTGTCACATCATATAATACAGTGTAAATGTTTGCATCAAAGAAGGCTCTGAAGAAGCCCCAGCCTGCAAAGCAGAAATAAATGGTCCAGAGTGCCATATTTCCGTTCACGAAGAAAAGAAAAGCGGCACCGAGGATAAGGCCGATACCCTGGATCACCATACGTACCTTGCGGTCACGGATCGCGAACTTGTCAGAAAGAGTACCTGCAAGAAGAACTCCGGCAAAAGCAGCGACATAGGTCCAGAACATTGAATTGAAGCCCGCCGCAGCCTGTGTCTGGCCGAACTCCTCCTGAAGGAATGCCGGAACCCAGGTCATATAGCCGGTGATCACAAAGATGAATCCGCTGAAGCCGATGGTCAGAACAAGGGCTGTGGGAGTGGTGAAGACAGTCTTGAATCCGTCGAAGATGCCTGGTTTCCTTTCAGCAGGCACATCTACCACCTGAGCCTCCTCCTTCTTGTCCTTCAGACGTATGGCCATAACTATACCCCATATGATGCCGGCTGCACCGAAGATGATGAATGAATACTGCCAGCCAAGCTTATCAGCGATATATCCCGCAAGCCATCCAGCGAGAATGACACCCACATAATAGGAAGTCTGATGAATGGACATTGCACGAGCGCGGGTATCCGTATGATATTGTCCCAGAAGAGAGTAGTTTGCAGGGCCGAAGAATGCCTCTCCGCCACCGGTAGCCACACTTCTCATAAGGATAAGCATCAATACGCCGGTAGCAAGTCCGGTAAACATCGTAGCGACGCTCCAGAAAAGAATCGCGATGGTGGTCACCCACTTGCGGCTCAGACGGTCACCTGCCATTCCTCCGAGCGGCACCATACAAGCATAGCACAGGTTGAAGATTGTCGCAATCAGACCTACAGATGTATCTGTAAGGTGGAGGGAGTCTCTGATCGCCGGAAGTACGGTATTGAATACCTGACGGTCTGCCTGATTAAGAAGATAAGCCATCCAGAGCAGGCCCAGAACTTCCCATTTGTAATACTTGTGAGTGCCTTTCATATCTCGAAAAATGAGTATTTTAAATTATGTGTGGTGTAGTGTGGTGCAAAAGTACGGAAAATCTTGCAATTTCCAATACAATTTTAGTATTTTTGCCCCGTAAAATAAGTTAATGATGAAAATATACGACACCCCTGACATAGAAATCCTGGAAATCATTCCAGAAGGAAGCATTCTCTCCGGAAGCACAGGTGAATCCTTTGACGATCAGGAAGACTATGGTGGAAACTGGTCATAACAACAAACGGGACTAAGATGAAAAAAATCACATATAAGATTCTTGCGACATTGGTCTGTGCGGCCGCCTGCAGCAGGACCGAAGCAGAATTGGACATACTTTGCAGCAAGGAGTTCATCTGCCATATGGAAGATGATGGATTACCGGAAGTCAGGACATCACTCGGCCCGGACAACTCTGTGACCTGGGACAAAGACGATTACATCAAGGTCTTTTCTTCCAATGATACAGACGGCAGCATATTCACGGACATAACCTTGGAGAACGAAGGCCGCAAAGCTGTCTTCAAAGGGATGACTGAAATCGCGGATTCATATTTTGCAGTCTACCCGGCAGAGGCTGGCTCAGCCTTCGACCCGCAGAAAAGTACAATGAAGGTCAGAATACCTTCAGAACAGAAAGCGAGAGCCGGATCATTCGCGGACAATACAAACCCGGCAATAGCGAAGGCTGAGGATAAAGACCTGTATTTCAGAAATATAGGAGCTCTCCTGGCCATAAAATGCCCGACAGCCTACGCATCATCGATCCGACTCAGAAGTTATGACAAGGACATCTCGATGTCAGGAGAGACTCTCATCCATTACGACGGTGAAGTGCCTGAAGTAAACGGCGTTATAGAAGGAAGAAACTACATCGACCTTACCGGACTGGGAAGTTCATCATACGGAAAGACATACTACCTCGTAGCATATCCAGGTGATTATAAAGGATTTGACATAATCATCACCAATTACGCAAAGACCCACAGATCGGTAATAAGCAGCGGAAAGGAATTGAAGTTGGAAAGAAACGGCAATATTCTTCTGTACGACGGCTCGTTCATCGGATGGAATGCTCCGATGGAACCTTCGGATGTGAAGGTCACCCTGGAAAATGATTTTACTTTGACCGCAAGCTGGAGCTGCAGTTCCGACGAAAGCTTGTGCAAAGGATTCCGCGTACTGGCAAGAAATAGCGGAAGCACAGAGACGCCGCAGGTGCTCGGTGAAACCGGGGGAAAAATCAAAAGCCTGAATATCAAAGATCTGAAAAAGAATCAGACATATGATATCGGTGTACAGTCACTCGGTTCGCAGCCTCGATATGACTCTGATATAATATGGGCAATGAATGTCGAACTTCCCGGAGGCGACCTTTATGACTGGGAGGAAGCCAGGGAAGGAATCCTTCAGTTTGCAGACCTCGACCTGCTTTCCGGAGGAATAACGACCAAGACCCCGAACAGCTGGAGCGAGGAACGCTTGAAGCCGCACGTCACCTTCACTGACGAAAACGGCAAAGAGCAATGGCTCCACGAAGCCTTCCTTTTCATCGGTAATGAGGACTCACAGACCAATTCGACCTTCGTCATCTCAGCTGACGGAAGGAAATCAGGCGACCAGGCCGCGTGGAAGAGATTTGCCGACTACTGGATGTCTTCTGCGGGTGTAATCAAGACCCTCGACCAGACTGTCGCTGACGCAATTTCGCGCATCGGGCAGCCGGAATTCACGCATAAGGTCGTCATTGCTATGCCTGACCCGGTTATGTTGGAATATTTCACTGACAAGAGCTCATCCACTACTTACTGGGGCAAGGCAGAAGGAAGACAGCTGGACTTCAACAGCACGGCAGACCAGGTTCTGGCCTATCAGTGGTTCATAGACTATGTCAGGGAATCCTGGAACAAGGCAAAGCCGCAGAATATCGAACTGGCAGGCTTCTATATATTGTCTGAAGACCTTGTAGCCAAGTCCAGCGGGTGGAATTACAAGTACAAGAGATGGGACAAGATACTCCCTTATGTAGCCGAATACCTTCACGCCAGAAAGTACGGAATGTACTGGATACCATATTATCAGGCAAACGGCTATGATATGACCTCCCAGCTCGGAATCGATTACACCTGGCTTCAGCCGAACAAATATTGGGACTACCCGGAAAAGAAGCAGAAGAAATCCTGGACCTGGGTATTCAATACAATGAATACCTACGGACACGGAATGGAGATAGAGTTCGAGGGCTCTCACGGAGAATCAGGCTGGAGCCAATACGAGGAAGGAGTCACTCGTACAAGTTCATCAATTCTGGAAACAGTGCGCACGTACAATGATGCTCAGGGGACTCCAAAGGGACAGCCTAATCCTCAGGCAGCAAGAAACAAGCAGCTTCTGCTCGATTATATGACCCGGTTCAAGGAGGCAGGATATTATGGAAAGGCGCGAATTGCCACATACTCCGGAACCGACGGTATGTACGAGCTGGCGACCTCGCCTGACGAGAAGGACAAGGAGATGTATCTGGAATATTGCCGCTTCATTGTCGGAAACCCATTGAGAAAATAAAAGACAATATATGAAGAAGATTACATTGATTATGACATTGGCAGCAGCCATTGCCTGCACTGAAAAGCCTCAGACCGATAAGGTGGCGGCATTGGCCGACCCATCAGGAATGAAGACTGAGCAGACCGACCTCACTACAGTCAGGCTTACCTGGAATGACCTTGCACAGGGAGAAACCGGGTACAGGGTATTCAAGCGTGCCGATGGAGAATACTCCAATGTCTCCCCTCTCACCACCCTTGAGGCAGACGCGACATCCTTTACTTACGAAGGACTGACCGGAGGATCCACTTATGACTTCGGTGTCCAGGCCATTTCCGACGATATGAGAAGGCATTCCAAGACAGTCTGGATCAATGACTGCAAGGTACTGACGTTTTCAGAATTAGCAGAACAGGAGAGCACAGGGAAACTCTCAGCGCCTTCCGATCTGAAAGCAGTTCAGACAGCCAACCAAAGCGTAAAGCTCTTGTGGAAGGACAACGCATCAGGCGAGATCGGATACAACATATTCTATAATGAGGGAACAGACGTTACATTCGATCTGCCAAATTCCACCAGCACAGCCGACAGCGAAGAATGCATACTCTCAGGACTGGAACCTGGAAAAACATATACATTCGGCGTGCAGGCAGCCGGAAATTCCATTGTAAACAACTCCCGGATCACAAAGTGTGAACTTTCTTTGACCGACATCGAGAAACGTCCGGAAGTGACTTCCGTAAAGACGAGCTACGCATATATAGCTGTCAGATACAAAGTAAACAAGATGAGCGGTACGAATCCGGAACACGGAGTATGCCTGAGCGAGACAGGTCAGCCTACGGTAAATGACATCAAAGTCCTCGGACCTGAGCTTAAGGCTGGGCTGGAAGTTCTCCAGGTCGTCCCTAATGCATATCTCGAGGAGGGCAAGGAATACAATATGAGTGTTTTCGTGAAAGACGGGGACAAATACCATTACAGCGAGCCTCAGGCAGTCGGACTCGAGGCCCAGCCTGCAACACCTGAATTATCCTGGGAAAGGCAGGATTACGGATTGGATGGAGTCGATGTATTCAAGACCACATCACAGCTTGACGGACGTAATTTCAACGCCTGGTATGCCATAGCAGATCCTGAAAAGGTAGATTTCAGAGTACTTTATCCCGAGACCGTAGGCACCAAGAAGACAATTGCGACACAGGCAGAAGCGGCAGGAGACTGTCTCGCCCTGATAAACGGAGCCATCTACGGTAACTATAACATCGGTGTAATCATCACCGAGGGTGAAATGACCCAGCAATGGCACGGAGAAATCGAAGGATGCTATTGGGGTACCGACAGCCAGCTTTACCAGATCACGCGCCCGATAATCGGAACGGACAAGAACGGAAAGGCCGGAGCATATTGGGTGGGAGTTCCTCAGCAAGGTACATTCTACTATTACGACAGGCCTCAGCCAAGTGTGACAGGACAGGCAAAATATGGCAAGGTCACTTCCACATCTCCGGTTCCTGCCATTGACTGGGACCCATATTATGCCATAAGCTGCGGCCCGATGGTCCTTTACGACGGAAAGGTCTGCGCGGACAATTCAATGGTGGACGACACACATTACTACACCAATTTCGAGTGTTGGGACGAGTCCGGAGTATATTCCGCTCACCCTGACAGATCTGCTGTGGGTGTGACTGAGGACGGTAAGATTGTCCTTTTCATCTGCGACGGACGTATCGACGCCAGCCAGGGTGCATACATAAAGGAACTCGGTCCGATAATGAAGAGCATCGGATGCGTACACGCTATGAACCTCGACGGTGGAGGATCCACCGGTATGTGGGTAGCCGGCTCAGGAATGATCAACCATAAGGATGACAGCTGGCGTGCAGTAAAGTCAACTCTCGGATTCTTCAAGAAATAAGATATGAAAAAAGCACTGATTATCATTGGATTGGCGATATTGGCGATAAACGCTTCCGCCCAGGAATATATATTCAACAGGCATCCGCTTACGCCTACATCATTCGCCGAGCTCCCCATCGGAGCTATAAAGGCTGAAGGATGGCTTCACGACCAGCTTGTCAGGCAGAAGGACGGAATGACCGGGCATCTGGACGAGCTGTACAGCGAAGTGGTAGGAGCGGACAATGCCTGGATCGGAGGCGAAGGCGACACCTGGGAGCGCGGGCCATACTGGCTCGACGGTCTTCTTCCATTGGCCTACATCCTCGGTGATGAAGAACTCATTGCCAAGTCAAGGGTATGGACGGAATCTATGCTCACAATGGTATACGACGACGGTTATTTCGGCAATAGGATCTCACGCCAATATATCGAAGGATTCCAGAGAGGAAAAGCCGAGGACTGGTGGCCTAAAATGGTGGCTCTGAAGATATTGAAGCAATATTATATGGCAACGGGTGACCAGCGTGTCATCGATGTGATGACAGGATATTTCAAATATCAGCTGGCCAATCTTCCAGAAAAACCGCTCGACCACTGGACATTCTGGGGCGAATGGCGAGGTGGTGATAATCTTGATATGGTATATTGGCTGTACAACATCACCGGAGATGAATTTCTCCTGGAACTCGGAGACCTCATCCATAGCCAGACAACTCCTTGGACAGCAATGTTCTGGGGAGAAACCAACGAACTCAGGACCCAGAACTCGATGCACACCGTGAACCTTGCGCACGGATTCAAGGAACCTATAATCTGGTGGCAGAGATCGCACGACCCAAGGGACCTGAACGCTCCTGAAAACGCTTTGAAGATAATCAGACACACATTCGGACTTCCTACCGGACTCTGGGCCGGTGACGAACAGGTCCATTTCGGTGATCCGACACGCGGCTCCGAACTCTGCACAGCTGTAGAGATGATGTACTCACTGGAAGAAATGCTCCAGGCAACAGGTGACCTCCAATGGGCAGACCACCTCGAGAGAGTGGCTTTCAACGCACTTCCTACCCAGGCTACCGACGCCTATGACGGACGCCAATACTACCAGCAGACCAACCAGATCGCCTGCTCACGCGAGTGGCGCAATTTCGTCACACAGCACGAAGACAATGACAATGTGTTCGGCGTTCTGAACGGATACCCTTGCTGCTCGTGCAATATGCATCAGGGCTGGCCTAAATTCACTCAGAATCTCTGGTACGCAAGCAAGGACGGTGGATTGGCAGCATTCATATACGCCCCTTCGACAGTGACTGCAAAGGTCGGTAAGGGTACCGAAGTAACCTTGAAGCAGGAAACATTCTATCCTTTCGATGAGACAGTGAAGGTAACAGTGGATTTCAAAGGCAAGAAGGTGAAAAGCGAATCCTTCCCTCTATATTTCAGGATTCCGAAATGGTGTACGGACGCAAAGATATCGGTAAACGGTGAGGACGCTGATTGCAGCCCTGAGGCTGGCAAGACAGTATGCCTGAGCAGAAAATGGAGCAAGGGTGACGTGGTGACATTGAACTTCCCTATGCAGGTCCGCATAAGCCATTGGTATGACGGAGCGACAGTGGTGGAGAGAGGCCCGCTCATATATTCTCTCAAGATGAACGAAAAGTGGGAGAAGCAAGATTTCGAGGCTTCGTACGAAGGGAAATATGGTCCTTATTATTACACCTGCGTTTCAGATACTCCTTGGAATTACGGATTCAGGCTTCAGGATATGACACCTGAAAAGATGGCTGATAATTTCAAGGTGGAAATACGTCCTGATGCCGGGACTTATCCTTGGAATCTGGAGAATGCCCCCGTAAGTATCAAAGCTAAAGCAGTGATCATCAAGCCTTGGAAGGAATATAACGGTTCTACCGGACAGATAGCATATTACCGCGAAGACGGAGACGACACAGGGGAAGAAGTATGGATCGAGCTCATCCCATACGGATGCACAACCCTCCGCGTCACCGAATTCCCTACAAGATTGTAACCACTATCATTCCGAACTTGTATATTGTCATTCCGAGCTTGTATATTGTCATTCCAAGCTTGTATATTGTCATTCCGAGCTTGCCGAGGAATCTACACATATGTTAACAATTTCAAACAACACCCTGACAATATCCCTCCACACCCCAGACAGTGTGAACGGATATTACCGTGGCACCCGCTTCGACCGCGCAGGAGTCTTCGAAAGCATAGTCTATCGGGGATGCAATTACTGCGAACCCTGGTTCGAATCCTACTCCCCTATTATGCACGACGCAGTATGCGGTCCGGCAGAAGAATTCAGTCCCATCGGACTTGAAGGCACTGAGGCTGGAGATCCGTTCCTGAAGATAGGAGTAGGCGTATTGGAAAGACTGGACAATGAACCCTACGACAGGTTCCGTCTGCACAGAATCCTGGAAGAAGGTGAAAGAAAGACAGAAACGGGTAAGGATTTTGTCAGACTTACCCACCGGATCGATTCCGAAACAGGTTACGGGTACGAGTACGTAAAAGAGATCATCCTTACCTCAGAGCACAGCTTTGTCATCAGGCACTGCCTCAAGAATATCGGAAAGAAAGCTTTAAAGGGAGACGTATATAATCATAATTTCTTCACCCTCGGGATTTTACAGACAGGACCTTCCAGAACGATTGACTTTCCTTTCCAGCCGGAAGGTGACTGGCGTGCGGAGTATTCCGAGGTAGGATTCACAGACAGCGGGATAAGGTTCAGCCGTGCGCTGAAGAAAGGACAATCCGTATTCACCGGAAACATTCACCAGGCCGGCCGCGGTCTGGACGGAAGCCCCAATGCATTCGTGCTTTCCGAGCAGCAGAACGGACGCAGCGTGAAGATGTATTGTGCGACACCTATGACCAGGACCGTATTCTGGTCAAACCACAGGATAGCTTGTCTGGAGCCGTATATCGACTTCGACATCAGGCCGGGAGAAATCTTTGATTTCGAGATAAATTATATACTCGCCTGATACAATCCTGCCAAACATAATGGATAATTGACTGCGCAACTTGCGTTATGCAGAAGTTTTAGTATATTTGTATGTTGTACCGCAAAGCCAATAACAACTAAACCAATATATGAAGAAAACAATTATCCTTTCAGCAGCGGCGCTTGCTCTGGCGGCGTGCTGCTCACAGCCGAAATTCGACGGCCCGACCTATCTCAATCCAAACGCTCCCGTAGAGGAAAGAGTTGAGGATGCCCTCTCCAGAATGACTCTCGAGGAGAAAGTCGGAATGACCACTGCACAGTCTAAGTTCAGCTCACGTGGTGTTCCGCGTCTGGGTATTCCTGAAGTATGGCACACTGACGGTCCTCACGGTATCCGTCCTGAAGTACTCTGGGACGAGTGGGATCAGGCTGGCTGGACAAACGACTCTTGTACAGCATTCCCTGCACTCATCAACCTTGCAGCTACCTGGGACAAGGAAATGTCAATGCTTTACGGTATCAGCATCGGAGAAGAGGCTCGCTACCGCAAGAAAGACATCCTTCTCGGACCTGGCGTAAACATCTGCCGTACACCTTACAACGGACGTAACTTCGAGTATATGGGTGAGGATCCGTTCCTT
>JAEIGA010001852.1_pt1 | contig 33621 bp, 31 predicted proteins | sample 9270691 | NCBI WGS metagenome assembly JAEIGA01 (sample SAMN17057246, study PRJNA624740) | gut metagenome | biome: biome; isolation source: fecal sample | host: Bos grunniens | place: China: Xizang | collected 2019 | reverse complement strand
TTTTCCACATATTCGCGCCTGAGTCTGGCCTGTTCCTCTTTCTCAGCCTCCGTCAGCCCTTCCGCTTTGGATTTATGATACAAAGCATTGATCCGGGCAATTCTTTCTTCCATATTCATTGTTCAAAACCCTCGTTACGAATTCTTGTGCAATCCATCCACAAATGTGGCCAAATGGAAGTCCTTGGATGGATTGGCTTTAAATAATGTACCAACATTCTCACCGTCCAAAATACGGTGCATCACACCGATGTCACTGCTGTTTGCAATGATCATATCTACATTGGACTTGGTTGCAATCTGTGCTGCAATTAATTTTGTATTCATGCCGCCGGTACCTACATTGCTACCGGTGGTGGCCTTTCCCATATTAAGGTATTCTTCCGTCAACTCATCCACCTGCTGGATAAATTTCGCATCGGGATTTTTTCTGGGATCGTCGGTATATAATCCATCGATATCCGAAAGCAAAATAAGCAAATCCGCATCAATCAATGCTGCAACAATGGCAGAAAGAGTATCATTATCACCGATTTCAATTTCATAAGTAGAAACCGTATCGTTTTCATTCACCACAGGAATTACGCCCATTTTTAACAGTTCTGAAAAGGTATTATGGGCGTTGAATCGGTTCAAATCATCTACAATGGTATTTTTGGTCATCAGAATCTGTGCTGCCACATGATTGTACTCAGCAAAGAGTTTTTGATAGGTCATCATCAATCTGGCTTGTCCCACAGCTGAACATGCCTGCTTTAATGCCAGGGATTTTTCCTTGGAATCTACACGGATATCCTTCAAATTCACTGCATTTTTACCGGCCGCAATTGCACCTGAGGTAACCAATATGACTTCTTTTCCCTGATTGGCAATATCACTGATTTCGCGAACCAATTTTTCCATTCGAATATAATCCATATCTCCTGTCTCCTTGTGGGTCAGTGAGGAGGAGCCGATTTTTATAACAATTCGTTTTTTATCCTTAATATAATCTCTGAAACTGCTCATTTTTGTACTCCGTTTTTACTTATCAATGGTTTTTTGTCTAAAATATCATACTGCATTTCTACCAGTCCGTCAATGGAATATAACGGGTTGCAATGGCTTCCGCGACCTTTATGCCATCCATCGCCGCAGACATAATGCCTCCAGCATACCCTGCACCTTCGCCGCAGGGATAAAGTCCTTTGATATCGGACTCAAAAAATGTATTCCTGCATATTCTTACAGGAGAGGAAGTCCGGCTTTCCACACCTAGCAGCAATGTATTGGGATGATTAAATCCCCGGATTTGTTGCCCGAAGGCTTCCATCCCCTCCAGAAGCGCCCGATTCAATCCTTCCGGCAATATTTCACTCACTGAAGCCTTTACATATTCTCCCCTGCACTGAGACAAAAAAGTATCGAACATATCTTGATCGTTTGTTGCATCCAATGGATTGCCTGTCGTAGGTGCATCACCTGTCACCGCGGCTTTAAAATCACCATAGGTCTGCACGGGAATCTTACCTTGTCCGCAGAGAAACGCACGGCGTTCCAACTGTCTTTGGAATGCCACACCGGAAAGAATTCCTTCCCGGGGATAATCTTCCGGCGTAACCGTCACCACAATGGCACTGTTTGCATTCTTCCCATCACGATTGCTGTAGCTCATTCCGTTGACTACCGTATGCCCTTCTTCCGAGGATGCATTCACCACATAACCGCCGGGACACATGCAAAAGGAATAAACTCCTCGTCCGGAGGAAGTTTTGGCTGCCAATTTGTAGGGAGCAGCTCCTAATGCTTCCACCTTTTTTTCTCCATATTGAGATAAGTTGATGAGTTCCTGGGGATGCTCCACACGAAGGCCCACCGCAAATTCTTTTGGCTCCATAGGGATACCCTTCCTTTGTAACATGGCAAAGGTATCTCTGGCACTATGTCCAATGGCAAGCACCAGCGAATCACACGGAATTGTTTCTTTCTCATTCACGATGATTCCACAGATGCGATTATTTTCTATCAGAATATCCGTGCATTGCGTTTCAAACAGCACCTGTCCTCCATGGGAAATGATAAACTCTCTCATGTTTTTTACCACATGGCACAATACGTCAGTGCCAATATGGGGTTTCGCATCTATGGCAATCTGAGGAGATGCCCCAAACTGAATGAAGGTATCTAAAACAGCTTTATTGCGACCATATTTGTCCTTTACTAATGTGTTCAGCTTTCCATCAGAAAAGGTGCCAGCGCCACCTTCTCCGAACTGAACATTAGAATTAGGCTTTAGTTTTCCTGTGTTCCAAAAAGATTCCACATCCTTCTGTCTTGCTTCTACATCCTTTCCCCGTTCTATCAATATGGTCCGATACCCGTTGCAAGTAAGAAAATATCCGCAAAACAGTCCTGCCGGTCCTGTTCCAACAATAACAATCGGATGTTCCTGCGGAATCTCTCCTTTTACCTGTAACTCATAGGAAACAGGGTTGCTTTCAGATACCAAATGTGGCATCTTGGCAAATCGTTTCAACACTTTATGTTGATTTTTTACATGAATATCCACACAAAAATCATAATATAAATTTGGTTTTTTTCTGGCATCAATGGATTTCTTCACGGGGACAAGGGACAAAATATCATCCGCCGGGATATGTAGAACCCTGGCTGTCTCCTGCTTCAGTTCCTCCGGCCCATCTTCTATTCTAATTTTTATCTGATTTACACGAAGCATTTATTCTTTTAATATCCCTTCACTTGCAATATGTGCACTACACCAGGCCCAATGAAGATTATATCCTCCGCAAACTCCATCCACATCTACAACTTCGCCGATGAAATATAACCCTTTTTTTAGCTTTGATTCTAAATAAGATGATAATTCAGACAGGGGAATACCTCCTGCTGTAACCTGAGCCTGGTCGAAGGAAGCACCTTCGATTACTGTAACTGTCCAATGTTTCATAATGGATACTAATTTACAAAGCTTCTCGTCAGAAACGGTCTTCACCAGATCTGTTCCTTTTATTCCTGCTAATTTCACAAATAAGAGCATTAACTTTTTATTCAAAAATCCTGCAAGAAACGCTTCTACTGTCTGTTCAGAATAGATCTGAACTTTCTCCTTCACTGTATCCAATAATTCCTGTTTTGTTATATCCGGATAAAAATCAATATGTACTGGGATTTGCTTATTTTGTTTCAACAAATATCCAACAATTCTGCTGATCTGAAAAACAGGGATTCCGGAAATCCCGGTTGCTGTTAATTGTAATTCTCCTCGCTCAGTGATGAATTTTCCATTTTCATCATAAAAACCAAGAGACGCCTCTGCCCTTACGCCGGCAACAGTCTTGAAAACTTCTTCCTGACACTTCAATGGATGCAATGCAGGAATCACAGGAATAATCCTGTGACCAAAAGATCTGGCAATACCATACCCCCAGCCGTCGGAACCGGTTTTGGGTGCCGCCTTCCCTCCGGTTGCAATTACCACCTTGTCAAAGCGATGTTTCCCATTCTCAGTAATCACTTCAAACTGCTGTTTTTCTTTTAGAAACAAAACATTGTTGACAGAGCTATCTACAACGACTGTGACTCCATAAAGTTCTAAACCATAACGCAAAACATCAAGCACCATCGAAGCTTGTTCGCCGTAAGGATATAAATAGCCATTTTTATTCTTGGTCATCATCCCTAACGTATGAAAAAAATATATCGTTTCTTTCTGGTCAAAGGCAGAAAGAAACCCGTTCAATAATTCTAAGTCAGAAGAATAATAATGTTCCAAAGAAATATCCATGTTTCCAAGATTACATTTTCCATTTCCTGTGCTTAAAATCTTTTTCCCAACCCGATCATTTTTTTCAAACAAAGTGACTTTAGCGCCTGCCTTTGCCAAACGAATGGCAGCAGCCATGCCGGAGGCACCACCGCCAACCACGCAAACCTTCATGTTCATTCACTCCTTTAGCTGGTGTAATTCTCAAGAAAGCCAAATAGAATTGATTCATCTTCTATTTTATACATATTGATCACCATCATCTTTAACTCTTCCGGCAAACTGTCCAAAGGAATCCCGGTATCGATATAGATGGTTTTCTTGTCTTCTAAATATACCACAACCCGATTGTCATATGCCGCCACATAAAAGCAAGGTGTGGGCTGGATATATTCATAATACATTTTTACAGTGACCTGCTCTCTGGAAAAAGCAGATACTTCCAACTGTTGAAATCCCCGTTCCATTTCTTGGAGTGGCGGAGAAACCTGATAGGTATTCATTGCTTCCAAGAACTGTTCACGATTCATTCCCACATATTGTATGGGCAATTTTGAAACCGTTTCTTCGGTTCTGCCGGAACGCAAATCCACCTCTTGTAGCAGATATTTGGTATCTACGCAAAGTGTTTCTTCCGACGTAGCCGCAGTAAGTGCTATCCCATATGCCTTTGCATCTTCTGATAAGCCCCCACCCGAAGGATTCTCAGGCAGATTGGCAGAAGGTGCCGGCAAATCGATATGCATCTGATGCTCATTTGGCTCCATCCCTTTTGTGCCCGGATAAAAATAGGAGTGGGTTTGAAAACCAACCAAAAATCCGGCTCCGGCAAAAAGTCCTCCAATCAATATTACGCCCATCATCTTTCTATAAAAACCCATAAGCACCTCATACTTTACTCATTATAGATAAGTAAAGTATCTACAGTTTATGGAAAAAATATCCGTTATTTTAGAATAAATGAAAGATTCTGGAAATCAATTTCAATGCCTTGCCCGTTGGAATTAGCATCAAGTCCTTCTTTGAAAAATTTTGCAATAACATCAGAAGCATCCAATACAATAGAATGGTCACAATTGTGGTCATAATCAGTGTAAAAAAGACACCCAGATGGGGCGTGAATAGTTTAGCAAACAACATGCCTACCAATCCAACCGCGCAACCTGCCCCAAGGGGAACCACAAACGCCCGCATCCAATCCAAATGCATCCGCAAATGTCGAAAAGTAAGAAACCACATAAAACCGCAAGATATGGACAGACAAACAAGTGCAAGGAAAACAGGTGCAAATAAAACAGGTCTCTTCACCAAACATAACACAATCATACCCAGAATATAGATCACTGAACCAATACCCAAAGAAAACATTGCCTCTTTTTGTAAGGTATGTTCACGCATAAACCCATAAAGATACATAAACAGGCAAGCCAATAGCAGAATAAAGGAGCAGTTTTTTAACATATTTTCCAGTACATTTGTTCCGCCAATTGAAAATACGGAGGCAATATGTTTTGCCATCACCGTGAAATACACAGTTGCATAGATCCCCACGCAAAGGCAATGATGTATTCCAAGATGAAAGACGAATCTTGCGTGTCTGCCTTCTTTTTTTGTCAGGTGTTCTTCCACTTTATCAAGCAGGCCACGGGAACCGAGATATAGCAGATACGCCACTGTCACAGTCAAAAGACAAAACTGCCCAATATAAACACCATAAATCACTATGCCATCCACCTTCGATGAATGTGTATTCCAATATAGGAAAGCCAGAAACAAGGGCAAAAGGATCAGCATACGTTCCATAATACCGGAAATGCGTTTTTGAAACAGTAACCGCAGGCATTGCACTTTGCTATCTGTCAGGCGCATGCCACTCTTTACAGGCATCCTTTTGGAGGATATCTTTTTATAATAAACAAGAGCATATGCAATCAATGAAAAAACTTCCGCTGCAACAATAGCCACAAGCACAGCTGCCACTAAATACAATGCTTTCACATACTTTTGGTTCAAAAGTTCGCTCACTCTAGCGCCATACTCTCCCATGGGTCCAATCAACAATCCGGTCAATCCAAGCGTCAACACCAAACGTCCCATCTTGATGACTAAACTATGTACTTCTAAATTTTCAGCGTAAAAATATCCCTCATACAACACAGTTAGTAACCGCAGTGGCAAAAGGGCTGCAATCAAACGGAACAACAGCGCCATAGAAGAGATTCCCAATAAATTTGTAGCTAAAAATTTGGCGCCAATAAATAAAAACATTCCAAACAATACACCTGCACATAGTTGCAGCCAAGAGGCGCAAAGTTTCATTTGTTGCATATTTCGATATTGTTCTCTCTCTTTTCTATACACCAACAATTCTGATAAGGACCTGGCAAAAGCTGAACCAAAGAGACTAAATAACAAAAGAAACAGCAGCAAAGAAACAGTCAAATAGGCAACGCCCACTTCCCCTATGACTCTGCCGATAATAAACAGCACAAATAGAGTGCATAGACTGATAAAAGTATATAATTGTTTCTTATGCAAACCGATACGATTCATCCTATGTTCCTCAAGTTCCTATAAATCTATTCCCTAACAATTCCAAGTTCTGTTAATACAGATTCCTGTTTTTGCTCCATGCACGCCGCTTCTTCTGCTTCCATATGATCATAGCCACACAAATGAAACATACTGTGGGCCAATAAAAAAGCAAATTCCCGAAGTAAACTGTGACCATAGTTTTCTGCCTGTTCTAATAGTCTTTCCAGTGAGATCATCACGTCCCCCAAAACCACTTCTCCGCTCTCCGGATCAACGCAATCCACATCCAACTCATCACGTCTAGGAAATACGCCGGGGAGATCAAATTCCAAATTGGGGAAAGACAACACATCGGTGGCAGAATCAATGCCCCTCATAGCACGGTTTACTTCGCATATTTCTGCATTGTCAGTGATTACTAAATTTACCTGACAATCAAACGGGCAATGTTCCTTCTCTAAAACCTTTTCGCACACCTTTATCCCAATTTCCTGAAAGGAAAACTCTAACTCTCTTCCTGTTTCGTTGTCAATGTATAATGTCATCCTCTTTTGCCTTCTTTCCCCTGTTTTACCTTCGCATTATTCTCTTTGCTTGTCTTACTCTTGGAAGTACTCTTTCCGGATTTCTTTTCATAATCGTCATATGCCTTAACGATTTTTTGGACGAGCGGATGTCGTACAACATCTTTAGATGACAGATGACAGAATGCAATATCATCCACCTTAGAGAGCACCCTTGTGGCAACATCCAAGCCGGACTGTACTCCGGGTGCCAAATCCTTTTGGGAATTATCTCCGGTAATAACAACCTTAGACCCAAAGCCGATACGGGTAAGAAACATTTTCATCTGAGCAGGAGTGGTATTTTGCGCTTCATCTAAGATAATATAAGCATTGTCTAAAGTACGACCTCTCATATAAGCCAACGGCGCCACTTCAATCAACCCTTTTTCCATATTCTTTTGAAAACTCTCCGCTCCCATAATCTGATACAATGCGTCATACAGAGGCCGCAAATAGGGATCCACCTTGCTCTGCAAATCCCCGGGCAAAAAGCCCAGTTTTTCTCCGGCTTCAATTGCCGGTCTGGTGAGAATAATGCGCTCCACTTCATTATTTTTAAAAGCAGTGATTGCCATCGCCATGGCAAGATAGGTTTTTCCTGTACCTGCAGGACCCAAGCCAAAGACAATCATAGATTTTCGGATGGCGTCAACATAATTCTTCTGTCCTAATGTTTTTGGCTTAATGGGCTTTCCTGCAACAGTGTGACAAATCAAATCGCCGGAAATTTGTGTCAGGGCTTCTTCCTGATTTTCCTGCCCCAGGGTAATGGCATAATCTACACTTTGTTCTTCTATGGTATCACCCTTATGTGAAAGATTTCCTAACTGACGAATTACAGATGCGGCTTTTCTTACATTCTTCTCTGTTCCTGATATGGAAACAGCCCCGTTTCTATCTACAATCATCACATCAAAATCAGACTCTATTTTTTTCAAAAAGGAATCCTGGGCACCAAATATATTTTGCATATCTTCTGTCGGCATATCCATTTTTAACACAAAATCATTCATATTCTTCATCCTTACTCTACGAATCGTCGGTTGCATACACTCTCTCCAGCACTTTGTAAACACCGATGATACGAAAACCATCCACAGTTGTATCTATTGTAACATTATTTTCAAGGATATGCACACCTTTTTCGTGCAAACCGGCAGTAAAATTTGATATTTTTTCCTTCAACCGCATTTCCGCTTCCTCTACCGTATATTCTTTTTCCATTATTTGATATTCTCTGTGGAAACATCTTCCAAAATAAATTGGAACGGAAAGCTTATTTAATAGTCGCAAAACAGCTTCGTTTCTCACGCTGTCATACAGAAGGAACGAAATATTTCTATTATCTCCATAGATTTTGTCTCCCATGCGAAGATATCTATCCTTCTGTTCTCGGCCGGTATATACTTGATAGGTGTAGGTAAAGGGCAAATGATCCTGAAACATCACTTCATGCTCCATCCAAATTTCTGCTTTCGGTATCACCTGTTGGTAGTCCCTGACAGAACCATCCTCTGAAAAAACCGGCACCTTTCCTTCTACCAGCACATCTCCCGGTTGCACCACATCTCCAACAACCACTTTCGGAACCCCGCTTCTCACCACCATAGAAATGATTTCCCCTGCATACTCAGAGCATAAATTAAGTCCGGGCTCCTGCTCCAAATCATTTGTGACAATGGGCGCATCATTTTCTTTTATAAATATTTGTAATCTGGTCCCGTCGATTTGTACAGAAACCCATGTGATTTCAGGGAAATATTCTCGAATACGTTTTTCCAACGAGGCCAACTCAACAGATGACTTCCTGGCGCCAATAAAAATTCCATTTTTATGTAACAGATATTCCATGGCATCATAGGTAATTTTCTCATTGCCGTCAAGCTTAATATCCCAAACAAATAATGAGGATATATATAAGCAAACCATTGCAATCAGGCATCCCGCAAGGAAGGTATTACGCCTCCGCAAACGGGGTATAAAAAAAGGGAGGCCGTATCGCTCTAAAACGGCTACCCTTGTCCCTGATTTTCTGACGATGGGTCTCAACTTCCATACATCAGCTAAATGTATATACATCGTATACTCTGTTTCTGTTCGGACAACATTCCACAAAAGTATTCCTCTATTGCCACATAGATTCATAAATCGTTCCGGCGAAAATCCGGTCACGCGCAAACGGACATATCCCCGCAAATATCGAATGATACTTAACACTTGATTTACTCCCCGTTTAACTGATAAATTGAATACCAAAAATCAAACCACAGATTTTCATATCTTCATAGGTATAGTAATCAATGTGAAGCCCTTTTCCTTCAAAGGAAACCTGCCCCAATTTCCCCTGTAACAGAATCTTCTTATCCGTATATTCTATGATACCCCGATAATTCTCAATCCAAGCTTCCTTTTGCCCCATCAGGGTGATTTTCATGTCACCCATGCAAATATCTCTTGGTAATTTCAATTGCTGAACAATGGATTCTTTTCTCATAGTTCAATATATGAAAGGAACAGAAAATTATCACCCCGATTCTATGCTTCTGCTCAAATAATACCATGTATCAAAGCGGGCACTTGGGCTGCCTCATCCGTAATTGTACAGGCCTGCAAAAAATGCTCTGCAACCATTTTACCAGTACTTTCGTCATTTGCATGGATATATGCAATAGGCTCAGACAAAGACACATGCTCTCCCAGCTTCTTTTCCATTACAATCCCCACTTCCAGGTCAATAACACTTTCCTTGGTCTCTCTTCCGCCACCTAACATTGTGACACAATGTCCTACCTGATCACATACAATACTTGCAAAATATCCTTCCTTGGGAGCATACACCGGCAACACATATTTTGCCTGTGGAAATTTTTCCGGATGATATACATAGGATGCATCCCCTCCCTGTGCAGAGACAAATTCCGCCAATTTATCTAACGCCTCCCCATTTTCAATCACTGCACGAAGGCGCATCTTCCCTTCCTCTTCGTTCTGAATTAGTCCAGCGGCCAAAAGCATTTGCGCCCCCAAAGTCAGGCAAAGATCTGTAAAATCCTGGGGCCCACGTCCACGCAGAGTTGCAATGGCTTCTTTGACTTCCAGGATATTTCCCACAGCGCAACCCAATGGTTGGTTCATATCGGAGATGACAGCAGAAACATTCCGCCCTACACCCTTGCCGATTTTTACCATTTCTTCTGCAAGTGCAAAGGCGGCTGCCTCTTCTTTCATAAAAGCGCCACTACCTGTCTTCACATCTAATACAATGGCATCTGCACCGGCAGCTAATTTCTTGCTCATAATAGAGCTTGCTATCAAAGAAAGGTTATCTACAGTGGCGGTCACATCTCTTAGCGCATATAGTTTTTTATCAGCAGGTGCCAAATCCACCGTTTGCTCCATAATTGCAATGCCGATTGTATTTACATTGGAAACAAATTTTTCTTTGGTCAAAGCGCAGGTGAAGCCTGGGAAACTTTCTAATTTATCTATAGTCCCCCCGGTATGCCCTAAGCCTCTTCCACTCATTTTTGCAACAGGAATTCCACAGGCAGCAACCATTGGTGTCAATGCAAGAGAGGTTTTATCCCCCACACCTCCTGTGCTGTGTTTATCCACCTTGACACCCTTTATCTCAGATAAATCCAGGGTATCTCCGCTGTCTGTCATTGCCATGGTCAAATATTGCGTTTCTTCTTCGTTCATTTTTTGAAAATACACAGCCATCATCAGGGCAGATACCTGATAATCAGGGATGTTCCCCTGGGTATATCCTTCTACAAAAAATTCGATTTCTTCTTTGCTTAATGCAAATCCATTTCTTTTTTTCAAAATGATATCTGTCATTCTCATAGCAATACCTCCAACAAACTTAGAATACCTGTTTACAAATATGCTTCAGGCAACACTGCTCACATTTTGGTTTTGTTCTGGCACTACATATGGCCCTTCCATGATCCACCAGTCTGTGACAAAAGGAATTTCCCTCCTCCGGTGGCAGAATTTTCCACAATGCTTTTTCCACTTTACCGGGTTCAAATATTCCATCTACCAAGCCCATACGGTTTACCAAGCGAATACAGTGTGTATCGGTAACAATGGCAGGCTTTCCATAAATATCGCCCATAACAAGGTTAGCACTTTTTCTGCCCACTCCGGGAAGTTTCAACAATTCAACCATGGTATCCGGTACTATCCCGTCATATTCCTCCAGAAGCATTTGCATACACGCCTTGATATCTCTTGCCTTACTTCGGCCCAATCCGCAGGGATGTACTATTTTTTCAATTTCATCTACAGCAGCAGCCGCAATCGTTTCCATAGTAGGGAATGCTTCATATAATTTTTCCACCACCACATTCACCCTGGCATCAGTACACTGCGCTGCAAGCCGCACGCTGACAAGTAGTTTCCAAGGTTCACTATATACCAGACTGCATCCGGAATCCGGATATTCTGTCTTCAATGCTTCTATAATCTCTTTTGCTCTTTGCTTTTTTGTCATAGTTTCCTCGATTTCACTTGTACTAGTCCAAAAAAGCACCAAAAGGTGCTTTTTAGTAATCCTCCCTGTGAAAAGTAATACAAATATTACTTATGATAGGGTTCGTTGTGTATAATTCGAAAGGAACGATAGATTTGCTCTAATAAAATCACCCGCATCAGTTGATGGGGAAAGGTCATATCAGAAAAACTGATTGCCATATCGCTACGTTTCGTCACAGTTTCATGTAATCCCAACGAACCTCCAATGATAAAAATCATATGACTGACGCCTTGTACCGTCTGTTTTTCCATCCATTGAGAAAGTCCTGTGGAACTGAATTTCTTACCGCCAATCTCAAGGGTACAAACCAAAGCATCGGGTTTGATTTTTTCCAGGATTCTCTGACCCTCTTTCGCTTTGATTTGATTTTCCATGGCTTCAGATGCTGCATCCGGCGTCTTTTCATCCGCCACCTCTATGATTTCCAAAGAGCAATACCTGGAAAGTCTTTTGGCATACTCAGCAATCGCATCCACATAAAATTTCTCTTTAATTTTGCCAACACATATCACGGAAATCTTCAATTGTAGAATACTCCTTTATTTGGATGACAGATATTCATCAATGCCCTTTGCTGCAGCTTTACCTGCGCCCATAGCCAAAATAACAGTAGCTGCACCGGTCACCGCATCACCGCCGGCATAAACGCCTTCTTTGCTGGTCTGTCCATTGTTTTCGTCGGCAACAATACATTTCCATTTATTGATTTCCAATCCTTCCGTGGTAGAAGAAATCAACGGATTAGGAGAAGTACCCAGGGACATAATGACCGTATCCACGTCCATCACAAATTCGGAATCGGGCATTTCTACAGGTCTTCTTCTGCCGGACTCATCCGGTTCACCAAGCTCCATGCGAATGCATTTCATGCCTTTCACCCAGCCTTTTTCATCTGCAAGAATTTCAGTTGGATTGGTCAGCAAATCGAAGATAATGCCTTCCTCTTTGGCATGATGCACTTCTTCCACTCTGGCAGGCAGTTCTTCTTCGCTTCGACGATATACGATATGCACTTCTGCGCCGAGTCGAAGTGCTGTTCTTGCAGCGTCCATAGCCACATTACCACCACCTACCACAGCCACCTTCTTTCCATGCATAATGGGTGTTGTGGCAGAAGTATCAAATGCCTTCATAAGATTGCTTCTGGTAAGGTATTCGTTGGCAGAAAATACGCCATTCGCATTTTCACCGGGAATTCCCATAAATTTCGGCAAGCCGGCTCCGGAGCCGATAAATACCGCCTCAAATCCTTCCTCTGAAATCAACTCATCAATGGTAACAGATTTGCCAACCACTACATTGGTTTCAATCTTCACGCCAAGTTCTTTCACGTTTTCAATCTCTTTTGCTACCACCTTCGTCTTGGGTAAGCGGAATTCAGGAATACCATATACCAATACTCCTCCGGGCTCGTGAAGAGCTTCAAAAATGGTTACGTCATATCCCATTTTGGCAAGATCCCCGGCACAGGTAAGTCCAGCCGGGCCGGAGCCGATAACGGCAACCTTCTTCCCCTTTTTCTCAGTGGGTTTCGTGGGTTTTAAATTGTTTTCCATTGCCCAATCCGCCACAAAACGCTCTAATTTACCGATAGAAACAGGGTCACCTTTGATTCCTCTGATACATTTCCCTTCACACTGTGTCTCCTGAGGGCATACACGTCCACAGATAGCAGGCAATGCACTGGATTGATTGATAATGCGATATGCGCCGGCAAAATCTCCCTGTTTCACAAGTTCTATAAACCCGGGAATATCAATAGCCACGGGACAACCTTTGACACATTGTGCATTTTTACAATTAATACAACGCTGTGCCTCATTCATTGCCTCATCTGCATTATATCCAAAACATACTTCCTCAAAGTTACAAGCTCTCTCCTTGGGGTCCTGTTCTCTTACAGGCACTCTTGTTAATACATCCATGTTATTTTATCCTTCCTGACTTTTATAATTCGTGAATAGTACAAAGATCGAGAACTAACTGCAGAACCCACAACCTCCATGATGGGTATCCCCTTCAGTGATCTTCAACATTTCTCTGCCTTCTTCTGTTTTATATAACTGCTGACGACGCATTGCTTCGTCAAAATCCACAAGATGGCCGTCAAACTCAGGGCCGTCTACACAGGCAAATTTCACTTTTCCGCCTACGGTAACGCGACAAGCACCACACATTCCGGTACCATCCACCATGATGGGATTCAGACTGACAATGGTAGGAATCTCCAATTCCTTGGTCAGGAGCGCAACAAATTTCATCATAATCATGGGACCAATGGCAACGCATAAGTCATATTGTTTTCCTTCTGCTACCAAGTCCTTGATGGTTTGCGTCACCATGCCGCTTCTGCCATAGGAACCATCATCCGTGGTTACATAAAGATTTCCGGCAACTGCTTCCATCTCTTTTTCCAAAATCAATAAATCTTTGGTTTTACTTCCTACAATGACATCTGCTTCAATTCCATGCTCATGCAACCATTTCACCTGGGGATAAACCGGGGCAGCGCCAACGCCACCTGCCACAAACAAAATATTCTTGTTTGCAAGTTCGGATACCTCCTCATGAACCAGTTCAGAAGCACATCCCAAAGGACCTACAAAGTCACAGAAAGCATCTCCTTCTTCTAGTTGACACATAATTTTCGTGCCTGCCCCAACACACTGAAACACAATAGCAACGGTTCCTTTTTCCCGATCATAATCACAAATGGTAAGAGGAATTCTTTCCCCCTCACAATTGACTCTGACGATTACGAACTGACCGGGCTGACAATTCTTCGCCACACGGGGTGCCTCTACTTCCATAAAGTAAATCTGAGATGCAAGTTCTCTTTTTTTCACAATCTTATACATGACAATCTACCTCCTAAAAAAGTCCGGTAATCATACCGTCTTCATTCACATCTATTCCGTATGCTGCGGGTTTCTTCGGCAAGCCGGGCATGGTCATCACATCACCGGTTAAAACCACCACAAAGCCTGCGCCGGCAGAAACATAGGCCTCTCGAATGTTCAACTCAAAGCCTTCAGGTCGTCCCAACAGTTTCGGGTCATCGGACAAAGAATACTGATTCTTGGCCATACAAACAGGCAAATGCCCAAACCCAAGCTCCGTAAGTTTGCTCAATTGTTTTTTTGCTGCTGCGGAGAAAGATACGCCTGCAGCACCATAGATTTCCTTGGCAACCACTTTAATTTTGTCTTCCAGTGCCAGAGAATCTTCGTACAAAACATGGAAATTACTTTCCTTATTTTCCAATGTTTCCAGAACCTTTTGGGCAAGAGCAATACCGCCCTCGCCGCCTTTGGCCCAAACTTCAGACAAAGCAAATTCACAACCTCTTTCCTGACAGAAACGACGTACAAATTCATTTTCCGCTTCAGTATCTGTCACAAAGGAGTTCAATGTGACCACAACGGGCACACCATATTTGTGTAAATTTTCTATATGTTTTTCAAGGTTAACGATACCTTTCTTTAAGGCATCCAAATTTTCCTGGTTTAACTCTTCTTTTGCCACACCGCCATTGTATTTTAGCGCACGAATGGTTGCTACGAGAACCACTGCATCGGCCTTTAATCCGGTCATTCTACATTTGATATCAAAGAATTTTTCTGCTCCCAAATCTGCACCAAATCCCGCCTCTGTAATACAATAATCAGCCATTTTCAAAGCTGCTTTTGTAGCTATTACAGAGTTACAGCCGTGTGCTATGTTGGCAAATGGACCACCATGAACAAAAGCAGGTGTATGGTCTAAGGTCTGAATCAAATTAGGTTTGATTGCATCCTTCAATAATGCAGCCATAGCGCCAACAGCCTGAAGTTGTCCTGCCGTCACAGGTTCGCCTGCATAATTATAAGCAACAATAATCTTAGATAATCTGTCCTTTAAATCCTGCATATCTTCTGCAAGACAAAGAATTGCCATAATCTCACTGGCAACGGTAATGACAAAATGGTCCTCTCTGACGACACCATCCATTTTATTACCAAGTCCCACAACCGTGTTACGAAGCACGCGGTCATTCATATCCAAACAACGTTTCCAAACAACCTGACGGGTATCAATTTGTAATTCATTGCCTTGCTGAATGTGATTATCCAATAAAGCAGCAAGCAAATTATTGGCAGAGGTAATGGCATGAAAATCTCCGGTGAAGTGAAGATTCAAATCTTCCATGGGAACCACCTGGGCAAAGCCGCCACCACTGGCACCGCCTTTGATGCCAAAACAAGGTCCCAAAGAGGGCTCTCTAAGGGCAATAATCGCTCTTTTGCCCATCTTTCCGAAGGCCTGCCCCAAACCAACACTGGTTGTGGTTTTGCCTTCTCCTGCAGGGGTGGGATTGATGGCAGTCACCAAGATTAATTTGCCGTCTTTCTTTCCCTTCTGCTCTTTCAAATATTCATTGCTGATTTTTGCCTTGTATTTTCCATACAATTCCAAAGCATCTTCAGGAATTCCGATGCTGTCAGCCACCTTAACGATGGGTTCCAATATGGTTTCCTGTGCAATTTGAATGTCAGACTTCATTTATGTTTCCTTCTTTCGCTTAGATTTCTTCCAATAATTGCTCAAATTGTTCGGGGGACATAAGTATCTTTCTGGGTTTCGTTCCTTCCTCTTCCCCAACCACACCATAACTACACAACTGGTCCATAATGCGGGCGGCACGGTTAAATCCAATCTGCAAAGCACGTTGCAGCATACCGATGGATGCCTTGTCCTTTTCAATGATCAGTTGGCCTGCCTTGGCAAACAAATCATCCAGCTGGCTTCCCCCACCTCCGGCAGATCCTCCACCACCGGATACCTGACTACCAAAGTCTCGAATTTTTTCTTCAATTTCTTCTGCATATACATTGCCGATGGTTTGATTTTTTAAGAAGTCAACCACATCTTCCACTTCCTTATCGGAAACAAAAGCACCCTGAATTCTCGCAGGTTTCGTATACCCCTGGGGATAGAATAACATATCACCACGTCCAAGTAATTTTTCTGCACCTACCTGGTCGAGAATGGTCCGGGAATCTACACCGCTGGACACAGAAAAGGCCAAACGGCTGGGCATATTGGCTTTGATCAGGCCTGTAATAACATCTACACTGGGTCTTTGGGTTGCAATGATTAAATGAATCCCTGCTGCACGGGCCAACTGGGCCAGACGACAGATGGATTCCTCCACCTCTGCAGCAGCTACCATCATCAAATCTGCCAACTCATCCACAATAATGACAATTTGAGGCAGTTTCTTGGGTGCTTCAGGATCTCCGCTCTCCAGCATTGCCTCTACCTTTTTGTTGTAGCCCTTCAAATCACGGACATGATGTTCTTCAAACTTACGGTAACGGTCTTCCATTTCGGAAACACCCCAATGCAGTGCTGCCGATGCCTTCTTCGGGTCAGTGACAACAGGAATCAACAAATGAGGAATCCCATTATACACACCAAGTTCTACTTTTTTAGGGTCAATCATAATCAGTTTCACATCATCCGGATGGGCTTTGTACAGAATACTCATAATCAGCGTGTTGATACACACAGATTTACCGGACCCGGTTGCGCCAGCGATCAGCATATGGGGCATCTTTGCAATATCAGTAACCACTGCCTTACCACCGATATCCTTACCCACTGCAAATGCAATATTGGACGGGAACTCCTTAAAGTCTCTTGTCTCAAAAAGGTCTCTTAACGCAACCGTGCCGTTTTCTTTATTCGGCACTTCGATACCGATGGCTGCTTTTCCCGGGATGGGGGCTTCAATACGAATGTCGGTGGCAGCAAGATTCAGTTTGATATCGTCTGCCAAATTCACAATACGTGAGACTTTCACGCCCTGTTCAGGCTGCAATTCATACCGAGTTACACTGGGTCCCTGACTAATATCTGTAATCGTAACATTTACCCCAAAGGTACGAAGGGTCTGTTGCAATCTGAGTGCAGTTTCCTTCAATTCTCTTGCAGAATTTCCCGGGGTAAACTCCCCTTTCTGCAATCTGGAAATGGGGGGGAACATATATGCCTTTGGTGTTTTCTTCTGTGCCGAAGCCATATCCTTTTGTAAGGATTCCTTGGCTTGATTGAGTTCTTCCGGAGAGGTTCTGGGGGTTCTTTTTCTGACCGTCGTTTCTACTTCTGCAGGGGCACCTTCCTTATGTACGGAAATATCATCCATGGTCTGCTGTTCGTACACATATTCTTCTGGTTCCTGCCACTGTACGTCTGATGCAACTGCCTCGTTCTCGAACTCTTCCTGATATACAATCTCATGTACATCTTCACGCTTCGCAAGATCTTCAGGAGATAATATCTCGGTATCTAATGCAACACCTTTTACGTGTTTATTCATACGCAAAATGCGTCTGTTTTCTTCCTCTTCCCTGTAGTTTCTTGAAGGCCTTAAGTCCTCTTCCTCCTGTTCGTAGACGGGATCCTCGTCAGAAACATATCCGGCAACTTCCCTCCGGGGCTTTTTGCTGCGAGGCAAGCCTTCCATAATCGATTTCTCAGTCAACAGAATAATACAAATCACAGATGCCAAAAGCACCACTAACACAGTGCCAACGGTTTCCAAACAGGATTGCAACAGGTAGCTGACACTTCCGGCCAAAATACCGCCACCATTTTTATGATTGACACAATCCTCATACAAAGTCACAATATCATAGGTCTGCATGGACCCGGAGATGCCTGTAATCAAATCCGCCAAAATACCAACAATAAAAAACAGAATTATGCCGGAAATAATCTTTCTCTTGGCAGATCCATCCTCTGCATTGGCCATCCAAAAGGTGACCGCAAAGAAGGCAACAACCGGCGCAATATAGGCAGTCAGGCCAAAGATGCCAAACATAATATCACGAAGCAAATTACCGACAGGCCCTACAATGCCAAAATTACAGCAAAAAAGAAACAGCAATGATACAAAGAGAATGATCAGGCTAATCTCTCTATAAAGTGCTCTTTCTTTTGCTTCCTTCGCCTTGGCAGCTGCTGAATTCTTGCGGGGTTTTCGGTTCTGTGTGCCGCTATTTTTAGCCACCGAAGTCTTAGATTTATTGGTTGTCTTTTTATTCTTACCGGCAGTAGCCATGGAATCCTCTCCTTTTGTTCATATCTAAAGGAGATTATATCATTATTTCAAAGGATTGTCACTCTTTATCTTCCATCAATTCATATAACTTTTTTCTTGCATCCCGGATGCCACCAACCTGATTGATGACCCCGTATTTTACAGCTTCCTGCCCTACAAGGATGGTACCCACATCCTTCGTTAACTTTCCTGTTTCCATCATTAATTGTTCTAATGTTTCCTGTGAAATCTCACAATGAGAAGAGATAAAACCTGTAATTCTGTCTTGGATAGACTTAAAATAATCATAGGTTTGTTGGGCTCCAATGACGCAGCCATTCATTCTTACCGGATGTATTACCATCGTTCCCGTTGGTACAATAAAAGAATAATTTGTACTGACTGCAATGGGCACCCCAATGGAATGACTTCCACCTAACACCAGGGAAACCGTAGGTTTGCTCAAAGAAGAAATCATTTCCGCAATGGCCAGACCTGCTTCCACATCCCCACCAACAGTATTCAGGAGCACAAGTACTCCACGAATCTCATCACTGTCCTCTATGGCCGCAAGAGACGGCAAAACATGTTCATATTTTGTTGTTTTTGTAGAACCCGACAAATTCTCATGTCCTTCGATTTCTCCAATAATAGACAGCAAATGTATAGCTCCCTGTGCATTTTGATTTCTCAATGTAGCTTGCCCCATTTCTTCTATCCGTTGATCAAAATGTTCCTGGGCTTCTCTGACTTCCTTTTCCTTCTTTTCCCCCATACTCCCTCCTAAACCTGATTGATTTATAGAAATTTCATATAAATCAAAAATAAGGAGCGCACAATGCACTCCTTACTATCTTTACCCATATCTATAAATTCATCCATTAAATATCGAAATCATCATTCTCTGCAACGGAATAATCATATTCCTTCGTTTCCTCCGTGATAGGAACCGCATACTCAAATGTTCTACGCACATGTGGTTTGGGCGGAGGCAAAGGATTCTCAATATATTTCACATTTCTGCCCTCTCCCGGGTCTCCGTATACCCATTCATTTTGATTTTGTTTTCTCGTAACATTCGGATGATTCCGTGGTACCTTCACCACAATTTCGTCTTCCTCGGCAGGCCACACTTCTAACTCCGGTTCTTCTGCAAAGGCGTCATAACCACCATCCACTTCTAACGCTTCCATTCCAAAACAGGATTGTAGAGAAACGCCGGCCAGACAAAGCAAAAGAAGATACAGCACAAAAGGACCGGATACCTGCCTGGAAAGCAATGTATATTCTTTGGCATATAAAACCAGCATTAATAGAATCAAAATGCTATAATGATCTTCTTTTGCGACAAAGAAGAAACCAAAAATACCAATCAGAAGAAGGACAGCAAGCACATAATATTCCGGAAGGAAAGAGATTTGCATCATATCTCCCAAATAATAACTTCCAATCCAATCGACAAGATAGGAACCCAAGGATACTCCGCTTAGCGCTCCATCTATAGACATGCAAAGCAATGTGCCGGCAAGTCCACCAAAGAACCCGGCCGATACACCAACGACAACCGAAGTACTCCTTTTCACAGCGCCAAACACAAGTAAAACATATAGCAAGATGGCACTCACATCAAAAAATACAAGCGCTCCCACAAGGACCCCACTCAGTAGAAAATACCACCCGCTCCTGTTATTTTGACCTGCCGGGTAAATCAAAAAGCATACGACCAAACAGAGAACAAAAAACAGCATTTCCGCGGAATTCATTGCAATTCTGGCTACAATTTCCGGAGAACACATCAGAAAACCAAATACAGTCAAACCGCAAATATAACCAACTCTCCTCTGTAAAAAGAAGAACAACAGAAATGCCAGCAAAAATTGAAATATAATTTCCAATAAAATGGTGGTACCGGCATAGGCGCCAATCAACTGAAACATCATCCAATATAGTTGCAAATACAAATATGTAATTCCATGTGTCACATCGTCTTGCCGGTAAGCAAAAGTCTGTAATGCATTCTCATAATAGGAATTCTCAAGTCCCAAATGCACAATTGCTTCCAGGCGCATATAGAAACCAATGGTGAGAAGAATCATCACGCCGATGGTTTTCAAAAGTTTACATGCAATGGGATTGGAAACAACTGTATGTAAAAAGGAATGATCCAGCAGATAAAGCAGATACGCTACTCCTCCGCACGCAAGCACAACCCCCAAAAATGCAGGAATTGCAAGATAGGAAGAAACTCCAAAAGCCTCACATTGAGAAGCCATAAAGCACAGCAAACCAATGCCGAGCAAGGCGGCATAGAAAATCCAACTTATGTAACTGGAATTGTTTTTGATATGCTTCATGTATTTTTCCTATTCTTCTATTGTTAATACCTTTTCAATGTTATATCTGGGTCTTTGTTTTACTTCCATATAAATCTTACCAATATACTGACCCACCATGCCAATGGCAAGCAACTGCAAGCCACCAAGGAACCACAAGGATAAAATCAGGGAAGTCCATCCTGGTACCACGTTTCCGGCAAAGAAGGAAATCAACGCATAAATTGCTGCAAGAATAGATACAAAAATAATAAACAATCCTAGACCTAAAATTAAAGTAATAGGCTTTACGCTAAAGGAAGAAATGCCATTAAACGCAAGAGCAAGCATTTTCTTCAAGGGATATTTGGATTCACCGGCAGCGCGCTCTTTACGGTCATAGTAAACGCAATCTGTCTGATATCCAATCAGAGGCATCATTCCGCGAAGGAACAGATTGGTCTCCTTATATTTGGAAAACTCCTCCACTGCGCGCTTTGACATCAAGCGGAAATCTGCATGATTATAAACAGTCTTCACACCCATCATTTCCATCAATTTATAGAACCCTTGGGCGGTAGTACGCTTAAAGAAGGTGTCCGTCTTTCTCTCTTTTCTAACGCCATAAACAATATCGCTTCCGGCATGGAACTTATCAATCATTTCCTCAATGACCAATACATCATCCTGCAAATCTGCATCAATGGATACCGTCACATCCGCCATATCCTTAGCTGTAATCAATCCCGCAGTCAACGCAAACTGATGACCAACATTACCGGCCAACTTCACACCACGTACCTGCACGGGGAATAATTTATGCTCTTCTTCAATCAGCTCCCAGGTACGGTCCTTACTGCCATCGTTAACGAATAAAATAAAGCTGTCTGCTGCAATTTTACCCTTGGCAATTAAGTCATCCAACACACCTCGAAGGGCATCGGATGCCATCTTAAATACTTCTTCTTCGTTATAACAAGGTACTACAATCGCTAATTTATCCATGTCGCTTCTCCTTATTCATCCCAGTTGTGGTAAACCGCCTGTACATCATCATCTGCTTCCAACATGTCCAAAGTTTTCTGCAAATTTTTGATTGCAGTTTCATCGGTAAGTTCTACATAATTCTGAGGAATCATGGTAACTTCTGCGCTCATCATGGGGATGTTTCCATCTTCCAAAGCCTTACGCACCTCTTCGAAAGTATCCGGATCCGTGAGAATCTCGAAACTGTCTTCTTCCTCCGCAAAATCCTCTGCACCGGCATCCAGTGCAATCATCATCAAATCGTCCGCATCCATATCACACTCTTCTTTATCAATGATGATTTGACCTCTCTTATCAAACATAAAGGATACACATCCCGGCGTACCAATGCTTCCCTGTCCCTTTGTAAAGGCACTTCTCACATTGGCTGCGGTACGGTTCTTGTTGTCAGTAAGGGCATCTACAATAATCGCAATACCGCTGGGACCATACCCTTCATAGGAAGCGTATTCGTAGGTCACATTGCCCACATCGCCTGCCGCCTTCTTAATTCCTCTTTCTATGGTATCATTGGGCATATTGTTTGCCTTTGCTTTGGCAATTACAGTCGCCAATTTATAATTGTTGGAAGGATCGGGGCCGCCTTCTTTTACAGCAACCGCGATTTCTCTACCGATAATGGTAAATATTTTTCCTTTTGCCGCATCATTCTTTTCTTTTTTATGCTTGATGTTGGCAAATTTTGAATGTCCTGACATATCCTTATCTCCTTGCATCTTTTTTCAATGGTCTATCCCACTGAATATCCTTTGTAAATATAACATTTTTAGGTCTTTACGTCAAGTTGGCCAGATGCTTTATGTATCCAGTTCCAGACTAATCTTCAGTGCATGATTGATTTTTTTCATAATCTCACCGTCCAAGTGACACACCTTGTCTTTCAGACGTTTTTTATCAATGGTACGAAGCTGTTCCAGCAGCACCACCGAATCCTTATCCATATCGTAAATTTTGGCATTCAATTCAATGTGGGTAGGTAATTTTGCCTTGTTCATCTTAGAAGTAATGGCCGCACAAATAATCGTAGGGCTATGCTTGTTCCCTACATCATTTTGTACAATCAAAACAGGGCGAACGCCTCCTTGTTCCGACCCCACAACCGGCCTTAAATCCGCATAATATACATCACCACGTCTCATATAACCTCCAAATCCATCATGCTTGCATTTGTAGGTTAGTATTGCCGGTTTACATGCCGTTATACATCACACATGGTATACTCTGGGAATACGCTTGTTCAAACCACAAATAAATTCGTAATTGAATCTGCCGGAAAGTCGGGCGATGTCCTCCACTGTAATAGATGTCCCATCCATATCTCCAACCAAAACCACTTTATCTTCTACTTTTACATCAGAAATCTCAGACACATCCACCATCAATTGATCCATGCAAATTCTACCCAAAATAGGGGCTTTTTTCCCATGAATCAAAACATATCCTTTGCCTGACAGGTCTCTGGGATATCCATCCCCATAGCCTACAGGTACTGTGGCTACTATTATTTCTTTATCAGCAACATAAGTTCCCCCATAAGAAATCGGCTCTCCGACATGCACCTGTTTCACATACGTCACATGACTACACAAACGGAGGGCAGGATGCAGGGACAAAACATTCTTCTCCACATCCTCAGAAGGATACATACCATACAGAATAATCCCAGGACGGACCATATCCATGTGTCCTTGTGGAAATCCAATAATGCCGGCGCTATTGCAACAGTGTTTGATGGGAATATCCACAGACAATTCCTTCTGTATCCTATGAAGAAATTCAGAAAAGGTGCTAATCTGCACCTCGGTATAAGAAGGATCTGCCTCATCTGCCCTGGGGAAATGCGTATAAATGCCTTCCACTTCAATAAATTCACAGGAAAATAAATCCCTTAAAAAATCAATTCCACAGTCATCAGGTCTGATACCGATACGATTCATTCCGGTATCTACCTTCACGTGGACCTTCGCCTTTTTGCAAAGCCTTTTGGCCGTATCATTGATTTGCAGTATGGTATCTCTATGAAAAACCGTAAATCGTATATCGTTCTGAATCATCAGTTCATTGGCATAGGAAAAAACATGCCCCAAAACCAACATTGGCTTTGTAATTCCTCTGGCGCGAAGAGAAACCGCCTCTTCGGCGGTGGCTAACCCAAATCCAAACACATAGGGCTCTGCTTCTAAAAATCGGGCGATACGAGCGGCCCCATGACCATACCCATCCGCTTTAATCACCGGCATAATCTTAGTATGGGAGCCTACGTGTCCGGCAATGGATCGTACATTCTTTAAAATAGATTGTAAATCCACCTCAGCATATACGCGCATTGTATTGCCTGTATCATAGGATTCTGTCATTGTTCGTTCTCTGCCTCCTTGGCATATCTACTCAGATTATAAGACAATTTCATAAGGCTATCGGAAAGATGAACATTCTCCACCTGAATTCCATCAGGAACATTCAAATCCACATGGGCAAAATTCCAGATGGCGCGAATTCCGTTGGCAACCAGCCGTTCTGCCACAGGTACCGCACTTGCTTTTGGTAAAGCCAATACCGCAATCTCAATCTCATTATTTTGCACAAAGGTCTCCAGTTCCTCCATGGGCTTTACGGCAACTCCTCTAACTTCCTCTCCAACCAATGCCGGATTACAATCAAAGATTCCGCGAAAGATAAATCCTCTGCGTTCAAAATTAAAATAATTGCCAAGCGCCCTACCTAAATTTCCAGCACCAATAATAATAAAATTGTAACATTTATCCAAACCTAAGATTTTTCCAATCTCACTATATAGGTAATTGACATTATATCCATACCCCTGCTGACCAAATCCGCCAAAATTATTAAAATCCTGACGAATTTGTGACGCTGTCACCTTCATTCTCTCACTTAATTCCTGAGAAGAAATACGCTCCACGCCTTCGTCCCTTAATTCTCCCAAATATCTGAAATATCTGGGTAAACGGCTGATCACAGCCTGTGAAATACATTTCGTTTCCAAAACAAACCTCCAAAAAAATTAACAGAACATTTTAACACGCTAAATTACTTTGTTAAGATATATACAAATATAACAAACTGTACATTTGATGTCAAGGCAGAGCGCTCGTATATTGACATCTATTATTGCCATAAGTAAAATAGAACTTATCAATGAAAAGGAAGTTAGATTATGATACTTTCATGTCAAAACATTTCCAAATCTTTTTTGGAAAACAAAGTCCTGGAAAACATTTCATTTCATATAGAAGACCACGAAAAAACCGCCATTGTGGGCATCAACGGGGCAGGCAAAACCACACTGCTTCGCATTATTACCGGTCAAATAACTGCCGATCAGGGCCTGGTAACACTGTCCAAAGACAAAACAATGGGATATTTGGCACAGGATGCTGCCGTGGACTCACGCAATACCATCTATGACGAGCTGCTGTCTGTGAAACAGAATCTGATTGCCCTGGAAATGCGACTGCGGGAATTAGAGCAGGAAATGCATATGGCATCCGGGGACCGGTTAGAAGAAATTATGCATCGCTATTCCCTGGTTACCCATGAGTTTGAGCTCCAGAATGGATATGCCTACAAAAGTTTGGTGGTAGGCGTGCTGAAAGGGTTAGGATTCAGCGAGGAGGATTTTTCTAAATACATAGGCACCCTCTCCGGCGGCCAAAAAACCCGTGTGGCACTTGGCAAACTTCTGCTGCAAGAACCCGATATCATTTTACTGGACGAACCCACCAACCACCTGGACATGCAATCCATCAGCTGGCTGGAAAACTATCTTCTTAACTACAAAGGGGCTGTGGTCATCGTTTCCCATGATCGCTATTTTATCGATAAAATTGCCACAAAAATCATCGAAATTGACCAAAACAAAGCAACCACATTTCACGGCAACTATTCCGACTATGGCCACAAAAGGGAACAACTGCGCAAGGAAGCATGGAATGCCTATCTCAACCAGCAGCGAGAACTCAAGCACCAACAAGAAGTGATTGACAAGCTACGCTCATTTAATCGAGAAAAATCCATCAAGCGCGCAGAAAGCCGTGAAAAACTCTTGGATAAGATAGAAATTATCGAAAAGCCCACCACAGTCAATACCGATATGAAACTACGTTTGACTCCACGAAAATTAAGCGGAAACGATGTATTAACCCTGGAAAATCTAAGTAAATCTTACGATAACAACATCCTTTTTGAACATGTTAATTTCGAAATCAAACGTGGAGAACATATTGCCATTATCGGTGATAACGGTACCGGAAAATCCACATTACTGAAAATATTAAATCAGGTGGTACCCCCTGATACAGGTATGTTTCGCCTGGGCTCTAATGTAGAAATCGGCTATTACGACCAGGACCATCAAGTGTTACATGGCGAGAAAACCCTATTCGAAGAACTAAGCGATGCGTATCCCACTCTCACAAATACAGAAATCCGAAATGTTCTTGCCGCATTCCTATTCACAGGAGATGATGTGTTTAAGCTGATTTCTTCTCTCAGCGGTGGAGAACGTGGCCGTGTTTCTTTAGCAAAATTAATGCTCAGCAACGCCAATTTCCTCATCCTGGACGAGCCCACCAATCACTTGGATATTATGTCGAAAGAAATCCTGGAGGATGCCATCCAAAACTATGAGGGCACTGTATTATATGTCTCTCACGACCGGTACTTTATCAACAAAACAGCCAATCGAATTCTAGACCTCACCAATCGTACCTTTGTCAACTATACAGGGAATTATGAGTACTATCTGGAAAAGAGAGACTTAGTCATGAGCCGTATGATCCAAAGTCCTTCCACAGAAAAAATAAGTTCTATACAGGCCTCAAATCTCTCCGAAAACAAAATGGACTGGAAAACACAGAAGGAAGAACAGGCGCGACTAAGAAAAAAAGAAAATGATTTAAAAAAATGCGAAGAACGCATTGCTACCCTGGAAGAAAAGTTACAGCAAATCGAATCCGAAATGTGCGACCCCATCGTTGCCACACAAATGTTCCAATTGCAGGAATTAACCAAAGAACAGGAAGCAATCAAAGAAGAACTGAATCTCTTATACGAACAATGGGAAACGCTGGCAGAATAACTGCCAGCGTTTTGTGTTTGCATAACTGTTTCAAAAATTAACTATATTTATAATATCCCTTCCAATGTTTCGCGAATGGCCTGTATAAATTCCAAACTGTTCAGGATTACAGGATTCTCGCAGGTAGAAATCAAGGATAAACTTTTGGTCATCTTTCCATCTTCCACTGTTTTCTTACATGCTGTTTCCAATTTATCCGCAAAGATTTGCAACGCCTCGTTGCCGTCCAATTCTCCACGTTTCTTCAACGCACCTGTCCATGCAAAAATAGTCGCAATGGAATTGGTAGAGGTTTCCTCTCCCTTTAAATGCTTATAATAATGCCTCTGGACTGTACCATGGGCAGCTTCATACTCATATACGCCGGAGGGAGAAACCAAAACAGAGGTCATCATCGACAAATCGCCGTAGGCAGTGGCAACCATATCCGACATCACATCGCCATCATAATTCTTTAATGCCCAGATGAATCCACCATTGGAGCGCACAACTCTGGCAACCGCATCATCAATCAAAGTGTAGAAATATTCAATGCCAAGGGATGCGAACTTCTCTTGATACTCTGTCTCATAAATTTCCAGAAAGATATCCTTAAAAGTATGGTCATATTTCTTAGAAATCGTATCCTTTGTTGAAAACCACAAATCCTGCTTGGTGGAAACGGCAAATTCGAAACAAGCCTTAGCAAAACTACGGATAGATTCCTCGGTGTTATGGATGCCCTGCAAAATACCGGGTCCTTTGAATTGATGAATGGTTTCTCTTACTTCTCTTCCATCCTCATCTGTAAACACAAGCTCTGCTTTCCCTGCACAGGGAATCTTTATCTCTGTATTTTTATATACATCACCATAGGCATGTCTTGCAATAGTGATTGGAGCATTCCAGTTCTTTACATAAGGAATGATGCCATCCACTAAAATAGGAGCACGAAATACTGTACCATCCAGGATAGCACGAATGGTGCCATTGGGACTCTTCCACATCTCTTTTAATTGATACTCATCCATTCTGGCTGCGTTGGGCGTAATGGTCGCGCATTTCACTGCTACACCATATTTCAATGTGGCATTGGCACTATCCACTGTCACTTGATCGTCTGTGGCATTGCGATTCTCCAAGCCCAAATCGTAATACTCTGTTTTCAAATCAACAAAGGGAAGTATCAATTCATCCTTGATCATTTTCCACAGAATTCTGGTCATTTCATCCCCGTCCATTTCTACAAGCGGGGTGGACATTTTAATTCTATCCACGTATATTTCCTTCTTTCCTTTTTATTCATTCACATAAGCTTCGTTTAAGCCGTTGGCAACCATATTATTGTATGCGTTGACCACATGCTGATGAGCCAATATTTCAGCTCTGTCGGCGTCACCTGCTTTGATGGCTTCCACCAATTGCTTATGCTCCTCGTTGGACTGCAATCCTCTTTCTTCCTTGGAAAGGGTTTTCTTTCTTACACGAAGTACATACTCATGGTACGCCCGCAATTGGTTTTCCAAAATCTTACTATTACAAGCTTCATATAAAATATGGTGAAATCGATTGTCCAATTGGGCCAACTGCTCCATATGTCCTTTTTGGGCATGGAAGTCCGCAAGATACACATTCTCTTCCATTTCATCCATCATTTCAGGGGTGATATGCTCGGTAGCCCATCTTGCACATAAGCCCTCCAACAAAGAACGTATGGCATAAATATCTTGCACATCCTTTCTGGTAATACCAATAACATAGGCACCTCTATTGGGAATAATCTGAATCAACCCTTCCAACTCTAACTGACGGAACGCCTCTCTTACAGGAGTACGGCTCACGCCCAGTTCTTCTCCTATGGCCAACTCACGTAATTCCTCATGCTCGGAATACTTACCACTGAGAATGTCATCTCTCAATTTACTGTATACCCGTCCCCGTAAAGAGAACTTATCTGTCACATCATGTAAAGCATCGTAGTTTGACATCTTATCCTACCTCTATCATCCAAAGGTGATGCCCTTTTCCAGGCATATCAAATTTAGGCGGGCAACGATTTCTTCATCGGTCATAACAGTCACACGGCCTGCTGCATATTCCTCATCCACCCAAACCTTTAACTCCTTCACAAGCTCAGAATTCTTGTCCAAATGACGTTCTTCAGGAAGCTTATAATAGGTATTCAACCAATGAGCAATACCTGCCAAACCGGAGGTGTTTGAAATAGCGCAAAGTACCGGTCTGTTCAAGAATTTTTCTGTATCAAAGATATTGTAAATCTCCTCATTCTTCAGAAGACCATCGGCGTGAATTCCGGCTCTCGTAACATTAAAATTCTTTCCAACAAAAGGCGTTCTGGGCGGAATATGATACCCGATTTCCTTCTCATAATACTCAGCGAGTTCGGTGATGACAGTTGTATCCATACCATTTAAATCACCCTTCAGCTGAGCATACTCAAATACCATGGCTTCCAAAGGAGTATTTCCTGTTCTCTCACCAATACCGAATAATGATGTATTAATACCGGAGCAGCCATACAGCCAAGCTGTAGTGGAGTTGGAAACAGCCTTATAGAAATCGTTATGTCCATGCCACTCCAACAAAGAATGAGGTACGCCTGCATGGGTATGTATTGCATATACAATACCGGGTACACTTCTGGGAATAACGGCACCGGGATAATTGACACCATATCCCATAGTATCACACGCCCGTACTTTGATGGGGATCTGATACTCTTCCATCAGTTTCATCAATTCCAGACAGAACGGGACCACATAACCATAGATATCCGCTCTAGTGATGTCCTCTAAATGGCAACGGGGACTGATGCCTTCCTCAAGGCATTCACGAATCACACCAAGGTAATGCTCCATTGCCTGTCTTCTTGTCATTTTTAATTTCATAAAGATATGGTAATCGGAGCAGCTTACCAAAATACCGGTTTCCTTCATGCCAATTTCCTTAACCAGTTTAAAATCTTCCTTGCTGGCACGAATCCAACTGGTGACTTCCGGAAACTCATATCCTCGCTCCATACATTTGTAAACCGCATCACGATCCTTCTTACTATACAAAAAGAACTCGCTGGCACGAATCATACCATTGGGACCACCCAAACGGTGCAGATAATCGAATATGGTCACAATCTGCTCTGTGGTATAAGGTGCCCTGGATTGCTGTCCATCCCGGAATGTAGTATCTGTAATCCAAATCTCAGATGGCATATTATGAGGCACAATTCTATCGTTGAAGGGAATCTTGGGAATCTCTGAATACGGAAACATATTACGAAACACATTGGGTTTCACTACATCATCAAGGATGTACATATGCTCTTCAATCTGCAAGAGATTGTTCTTGTGATTCATTGATACCGGTCGTTTTTGAAGGCTATATTCATCTATCATATTCAAAACTCCTTTTGCCTTTAACACTTTATCTCATACTTATGTTACATTTTAATCAATCCAAGCATCCATGTCAATTTTTTTCCATTGAATTCAAAAAAAATCCGTGGAATTCAGCAAATTTGTCATATGAACCATTCCCCACCCCTGCTGGTTCCAAGGCAGCTTCATATCCTTTGCTGTCATTAGCAAAAGTTCTTTGCATTTTTCGTTTGTCAATTTAGGATTTTTACCTAGAAGCACTGCCAATGCTCCTGACACAACCGGTGTAGCCATACTTGTTCCATTCTTCATAATATAGGCATTTCTGATTTCTCCATTTGCCCTATAAAACCGATGGTTGCAGGAGACAACCTTTGCCCCTGGTGCAACCAGGTCCGGCTTGCGTAGTTTACTTCCCCAGATTCCTCTTCCTGAAAATCTGTTGCAGGGGCCATCCGAAATGTCTTTTCCATCGATATCTACACATCCCACCGTAATCGCTTTATTACTTCCACCTACGGAAGAGATTGAACCGTTCTTGGGTCCCTTATTTCCGGCGGCACAAACAACCAATATGCCGCTATCCCAGAGCCGTTCCACCCGTTCCTGCAACGCACACTCCTTATCCTTATCTGCCATCATTCCTATTCCTACCGAAATATTTAAGATTCGCACTTGATATTCCTTAGATACTGCAAGCACCCAATCCAACGCCTGTAACATGGTTTCACATTTTCCATCTCCCTTTTCATCCAGCACCTTTCCCATCAATATCCGTCCGTTTGGGGCAATACCTGCATACTTTCCCCCGGAAATTTCCCCGGTGCCGCTCAAAATACCGCATACATGAGTGCCATGTCCATTGTCGTCATAAATGGTACTTCTTCCATTTACAAAATCCTTAAAGCCAACAATGCGCTGCATGAGATCCGGGTGCCTGCTCATTCCACTATCCAACACAGCAATTACAACCTCATTATTTATATCAGAAATATCTTCTGGATAAAAAACGCTTCGCTTCACTCTATCCATGAAATAAAACCCTTATAATTACTATACTATATATTAAGTTAGTTTTATTTCATTGTGACAAATCAAAAAGAAAATACACAGGAAACAAAGACAGGCCGCATTGCATAGTATATAGCATAACAAAGCTTTGGAGGCAAAAATGAGCGATTTGACAGCAACAAACTGCGGATGCAACAACGACTGTGGTTGTGCAACTAACACGAATGGTGGATGCGGTAGCTGGATTTGGATCATCCTTCTTCTGTTCTTCTGCGGCGGCAACAATAATAATGGTTGTGGCTTTAGAAGCGGAAACGGCAATAACTGCTGCGAATGGATTATCTGGATTCTCCTGTTGTCCTGCTTCTGTGGCAACGGAAATGGCAACATTTTCGGCAACGGTTTCGGTTGCGGCTGCTAACATTTTGAAACTGGCTCCTTCGGGGGCCTTTTTCTTTATCATATCCGGATTCATACCTGCTCGTATCTCATCATAGTATAAATAGAAACAAAGGAGTGTGTGCATATATGTTAAATTGTCATGATACGAAAAACACAGGCCATAAGCGTATTCAAGAGTTTAACCTATACTATACGGACCATTCCTTGCAATTATTAAAAGTCATATTTCCGCATTTACAAAAACAAACACAAAAAAGCATCGCTATTTATATTAAATTTATGGAATTAAAGTACACTCTGGAAAATGGCCACAAATATCCCTATGGGAGTAACGAAGATAATGAACAACTGCTGGAAAATCTGCTGGATGTCAGCACTGGAAAAGAAAGAGAAACCATTGTTTCCATAAAAAACACCCTTGAGACTATGTCAAAATTTAAGGAAACAATGGAAATGATACAAATGATGCAGGAAATGTGCCCGGAAGGTGACGGAGCATTTGATTTTGAAACAATATTAAAGGAGGTAATGGGGAATGGACCAACCAACATGGATGGATGACCCATCTGTACAACAAATACCGAAACAGAAATTGGAATTTCTAAAAGAAATGTTTGTAGGGGGAAAGGGTAAATCACAAAAAGAAATGATGGCATATATGATTCCAATGATGAAAAAAGCACAACAGGAGAAGTTGACCTTTTCCAAAGAAGAACTGGCCCTTGCCACCAACGCAATCAAAAAACATAGTACCCAGGAAGAACTAAATAAAATCAACCATATACTCTCTCGCGCAGGACAAAATTAATATAGAATAATTTGACATTTCAAATCATAACATAATCTAGTCAAAAAATGAGGGACGGAATACAATCCGTCCCCTTCGTCTTATATTACTTTTGTTAATCTTCAGCGTTATTCTCAGCCACTTTCGCTGCTCTTGCTGCCACTTCTTTCTCCTGCACATCAGAAGGAGCCTGCTCATAACGAACAAATTCGTAGCAGTATTCACCGCGTCCACCGGTCATGGAACGCAAATCTGTACAATACCCGTGAAGTGAGCTCTGAGGGATTTCCGCTTCAATCACCTGCTTGCCACCGGCCATAGGGGTCATACCAAGCACACGGCCACGTCTCTTATTCAAATCCCCCATAACATCTCCTGTATAGCTGTCAGGAACAGTGACCTTCAAGGAAGCAATGGGCTCAAGCAGTACGGGATGCGCTTCCATAAATCCTTTCTTAAATGCCTGGATGGATGCCATCTTAAATGCCTGCTCGGAGGAATCCACAGGATGGTAAGAACCATCATACAATACCGCCTTCACTCCCACTACGGGATATGCCGCCATGGGGCCTTTCAAAACAGATTCCTGAAGTCCCTTTTCTACTGCGGGGAAGTAGTTCTTAGGCACCGCACCACCTACCACTTCCTGTTCAAATACATAAGCGGTTTCCAAATCGTCAGAAGGTGAAAATCTCATCTTTACATGGCCATACTGTCCATGTCCACCGGACTGCTTTTTATATTTGTATTCCACATCGGACTGCTTGCGGATGGTCTCCTTGTATGCGATCTTAGGTCTTTCCAGTTCGATCTCAACCTTGTATTCGTTCAACAGACGGCTTACCACGATATCCAGATGCTGATCGCCCATACCATAGAGCAGGGTCTGACGATTTTCTGCATCGTTCACCACCTTAATGGTCAAATCCTCATGGGTCATCTTCTGCAAAGCCTGAGAAATCTTGTCAATATCCGCCTTGTTTTTGGGCTTATATCTCATATATGTATAAGGGGTGGAAATCTCAAACTTACCGAACTTGATGGTGGTTGCCTTGGTGGAAAGGCTGTTTCCTGTTCTTGCTGCGGTAAGTTTTGCCAAT